>Ga0315905_10000544_pt1 | contig 40658 bp, 67 predicted proteins | sample LakEriMetagenome_5_FD_203522 | JGI IMG/M metagenome (GOLD analysis project Ga0315905, IMG submission 203522) | Freshwater fungal communities from buoy surface, Lake Erie, Ohio, United States - Buoy 4 MA121 | ecosystem: Environmental > Aquatic > Freshwater > Lake | place: USA: Lake Erie, Ohio...
CGTATCAACGTTGGTTCTTGCCGTCACGTAAACGCTCGTTCGTACCGCCTGGTTACCACTTCGGCTCTCGCGCAAACCGCTCGTCGTATTCTTTCGACGACTGAGGTTCGCCGCACCGAAGGTTCGGATGTTCTCATCCAGTCGCCTGCTCTCGGAAACGTGGACTACACGAACTTCTGGGCGCTCGACTCGGTTGGTTCGTTCACCACTGCTGGTGCAGTTGACGACTACTGGTTCATTGTTCCTCAGGGAACTTCGCGCCCCGCGTTTGCTGAGGTCTTCCTCGCAGGTTACCGCACCCCGCTCATCACGATTAAGGACAGCGGCCAGTTCACTCTTGGTGGCGGCGTTGTTCCTGCTCGTGAAGGCTCATTCGAGTTGGATGACATTGAGGTTCGTGGCCGCCACGTTGTTGGCGCAGCCGCAATCGCACCTCAGATTGTTGTTGGCTCTGACGGTACTGGCGCGTAAATCTAAAACGCTACTTTAGCGATTGAACCCTCTGCCTTATGGCAGGGGGTTCTTTCGTGTATCATTGTGGTTAGGATAGTTGTTTCCCCCATTGTGACTATCCTGTTGATGCGGTTTCCTCCTGACCGCAGGTGCGGGGTTGCAGGCTTTGACCCTTTCGCCTCCCCCGCACCGTTTATCATAAGGTAGAATGATTATATGACAAATATTGGTGTAGCCCCTTACAATCCTGCAACTCTTGTTGGTAAGGTTCGCGTGACTACTGGTGATGTTATTTATGGAACTATCACTTCAGGTCAGGCAGAATATCAAATGTTTTCTGATGCCGATATTGAGGCGTTTCTTTTAACTGCTGAAGATAATGTTCTTCGTGCGGCAGGTTTTGGGTTTATGTCTTTGGCGGCTCGTGCTTCGCTTGAATCTAAGACTATTAAAGATTATGATTTGTCTATTGATTTGAAGTCGTTGGCTGATTCTTTGCGGAAGCAGGCTAATGAGTTCTTTAATCAGGCTGATAATGCTGATGCCCGTTTGGGTAACTTGGATGTTTTTGAGTTGACGAGGACTGGTCGTGACCTTACGTGGCCTGAACTTGCTGAACGCGAAAACTGGTGGTGGGAATATTAATGCTGGTTTTTGATTCGTGGGAACAGCAAATTGCAAATGTTAGTGGGCTTGCTGAGTTCCAGAACGCAACAATAACTATTTATGACCCGTCTTTGTTGACGAAGACGTATAGTTATGACACTAATGCGTACACGGTTACGGGTGATGCTGTTGTGTATGAGGGGCAGGCTCGTGTGCAACCTAACCGTTCTGCTTCTGCGGTAAACTCTACGCCTGTTGATGACCCGTCTTCTGCTAAGGGTATTATTGTGCAGATTCCTTCGGCTGAGGTTGATGTTATTAGTCGTGGTTTTCAGGTGCAGGTTACTGATGGTGGGCGTAATCCTGGTTTGGAAACGTATTTGTTTACTGTTGTTGCTGATGTTAATTCGTCGCATATGGCTTCGCATACGTTTGAGTGTGTTGTGAATGTTGAGCAGAAACCTGAGTGGGATTAATGGATACCAATGACCCTGGTAAGTTTGGCGAATGGTTAAAATCCAACTTAAATGATGTTGGTGTAAAAATTAATTTGGCGGTAAATGAGGCCGTTACTGACGGTGCTGTTGTGATGCGTGAAACTATTATGTCAACTGGAACAAAGCGTTACCCTGGAACTAGAGATGCTTGGAAGTCTGCATGGCGTGGTAAAAATAGTGGGGAATTGCGTTACGGTACTGGTGATGCGCGTTTTGAAACAGGCAAAATGGTTAACGCTGTAAAGTCTGCCATGCTTGAGTCAAGCAATACTAAAGCAAGTGGCGTGTTTGGCTGGCTTAACACTCAAGAAGAATATTTTATTTATCAAGATAAAGGCTTTCGCCATTGGATTACTGGCGACAAAATTCCCGCCATGAACGCTTTGCGCGACGGTTACACTCAGGCAATTACTGTTGTTGAGAAACGATTAAAGGAAATGTTTAGATGATAAGTATTGAGGCAATCCGTGAAGACCTCCTTGAATATTTGCAAGGCGCAGTAAGCCTCGAAGTTTATCGTGGCGGCGTACCAGAACTGTCAACACTGCAATACGAAAACGGAATCTTAAAACCATACGCTGTTTTAAACTTTGGTGACATTATGAAAGTTGGCGAAGGCGCATTTGTTGGTTCACGAAGCGACGAATATATGCAAACCATTCACGTGTATTGTGTAGCCAAAGAATCAGATATTGCTGAAGGTTGGCAAATTCGTATGATTGATGCCCTGATGGGTTACCGACCAGAATATGCTGGCGAAGTTTACAAGCGGCCTGGTGCAGGAACATATGTAATCATTAATAATGCTGGTGGTATTGAATCTTTTATTTCTGCTACAGCGTTCGGTTGCAACATTCAACTCATGGATTTACCGTAATCCGTGATAGAATGATATAGATATGATTAAAGTTATTAATACTCTCAGCGGTCAAACCGCTGTCGTAAGCGAAAAAACTTTTAACCACCCCGTCTTGGGCGCTAATCTTGTGCTTGCTGATGAGGAACAAAAGTCGTATGTTCCTGAAATGTACGAACCTAAGACTGCGGAAGGGTTCGTTGAGTCGAAGCCTAAGCGTTTTAAGAAAAACATTAACCAAAAAGTAGAAGCATCCGAAGAAATGGTTGCCGATAATTTTGAAGAAATAGAGGATAAGTAATGACTAACACTCGCCTGTACCGCGAGAACGTTACATTCGCACTTGCTCTGCCTGAGGCTTTCGCTGATTGGGAAGCGCCTACGGCTGCCGAGTTGAATGGCGCTCTTGTTTACAACATCACTTGTGCGCTCAATGAAGGTGGAACATCTTTCGATTTGGGTGATTCTGACACTGACGATTCGTTGTCGTTCTGTCAGGCCGCTGGTGCTGTAAGCCCCACCTACTACAACCCCAGCGTTACCTTTGAGGCTTTCCGTTCTGAAAACCCAACAAGTAGCAACACGGCTAACACCGCTTTTGGTTTGATGGCTTTCCCCGACATTGAATATTTGGCTATTCTTCGTGTCAACGGTGCGCCTGATGCGGCGTTTGCTATTGGTCAGCGCGTCAGCCTTGTCCGTGTAAAGACCGACAACCCTGTTGACGTTATCGCTGCAGGTGAAAACATCCGAATCAGCAACGCTTTCCTTTCACAAGGTGACGTTAACTGGAACTACGAAGTCGCGGCGTAAGGAATATAAAAAATGTCTGTAACTCTTGATTACACCAAACTGACCTCTAACGGTCACGTCACTGTCCTGTGGGCTGCTGCTGGTTCGTTTGCTAACTGGAAGTCGCCTACTGCTACTGAACTTAACGCTGCACTTAACCTTTCGTCTTCAATTTCGTGGAACGATTATGGTTTTGGCGTTCAGGCTTCCAACACTCAGAACGACCCGTCGCTTGCCGACACTGGTAACCGTACTGACCGTGGCGCTTCGCAATACGGTGGGGCTATCTCGTTCTACTACCCTGGCGCTTTTGACGACGACACCAACGCTTACTCGTTGACGTTTGATGCCGTTTCTGTTCCTCGTACTTCTGGTTACATTGTTGCCCGCATTGATGGCAACAAGCCGACCACGCAGGCTTTTGCTGCTGGCGACTTTGTGAGCGTCATGGAAGTTTTGACTGACGGCCAGGCTAACGTTATCACTGGTGAGGAAGCGTTCCGTTACACGGTTAACATGCTTCAGCAGGGTTCGTTGGAAGTTTACACGGTTGTTCGCACAACTACTGTTACGGTTGTTACTCCCACAACGTTAACGGTTGCGGTTGGCGCAAAAAGCCGCTTGACTGCAACCGTAAATAGTCGCGCATACACCAATGGTGTTGTTTGGTCAACGTCAGATGCAACTAAGGCTACCGTTTCTAACGCTGGTGTTGTTACTGGCGTGGCTGCTGGTGCGGCCACCATTACGGCAACGTTTGCACAGACTGGTGCTACCGACACTACGGCGGTCACTGTTTCGTAGTCTGATATACTAGGGCTACTAGCGCCCCCGCATCCAAAGGGTGCGGGGGCTTTTACTTGGAGGTAATAATGGCTGAATTAAACCCAGGCACTTTTGATTTAGGTGCTGTTTTATCGGGGCAAGATTATCCCGAAAAAAGTGTTGACGTTTATTTTAATGAAACGTTGGCTTACGAAGTGGCTAAAGCAAATCGTGAACTTGATTTTCTTGACGGTTTAAATGAAGAAAAATTTAAAGAAGCGCAAGATAAGTTTGATGATTTGGTTCAAAAACTTTCACAACACAAATATGTTTTTCACTTGAAGGCCATTCCGTCGCGTTTTAAGAATGATATTGATAAGCAGGTTGAAGCCAAGTTTCCAACAAAGTTTAATCAAATTGGGATGCCTGAACAAAACAGTAATCGTGATGAATTGTTTGCCGTCTTAATGATGGAAGCGTATATTACTAAAATTGTTGCACCTGATGGTGCTGAGATTATTAAACCAAATATTGAAACTATTGAAAACTTTAGGCTGAACGCGCCACGTCATGCTTTGGCTTTGGTTGAGTCTGAAATTATTTCTTTTGAGCAGGACATTATGGTTGGGTTTGAAACAGCCAGTAAGTCGGCTGATTTTTTATCCAAGCCCTAAGTAGGGGCGCTTCTCAAAAATATTTAGCAACTATGCGTGTTGCTGTTAAAGTTGGTCAGCGGCCTACTGCCATGTTGTTCCACGACCATTATGCGTTGCATAGAGATTATTACACGGGCAAACCGTATGAGGTTGTGGTGTGGACTGATTGGGATTATGTGTTGGCTGAGTGTGTTCAGTTTATTGCTGATTACACAACGCAAGAAGGTCATTTGGTTTGGGAAGCCGAATCAGATAATGTGACGTTTAATGCTACTCGGAAGATTAATAAGGCTCGTGCGGCGATTGACCGTAAGACTAAGAGTACGAAGAATAAGTCTTATGAACCTGCTGATGGTGAGTATTGGGTTACTAATCCTGTGTTGATGCGTGGTGATGATTGGCCTACGTTGGTGGATTGGTTTGAGGAACAGGCTCGTAAAAATGGCTAATGATAGAATATATATAGGTTTCCATATTAGTTAGGTGGTTCTGCTTTGGCAGATGAAATGAACTTTAAGGCCAGTGTTGAGGTTGGCGTTAATAGTGGTAAAGCAGTTGGGGAAATTGATGCCATTGTTAAAGAGTTGCAACTGCTTAACAAGACTGTTGCTAAAGCGGTTGAGGAACTTGTTTCGCTTAATGAAAAAGGGTTAAAGCGTACAGCGACTGTTGCTAAAGAAACTGCCGCAGCAGTTAAACAAGTTAACACTGAAGCGGAAAAAACTACAAAAGCGGCTAAAGGTTCTGATGTAGCAATACGTGGCTGGAATCAGTCAATGGAGTCGCATTATAAAACTTTGTTTGATGTTGGTCGTGTTGCACAAAGTTCTGGGCGTAACTATTTAAACGCATCAACAATGATTGATGACGCTATTGCTCAACGTGATAAGTCTAGTAAACAGTTTGCTAAGTCGCTTAAAGAGCAAATGCAACTTGAGCAGTCGCAACTTAACAGTTTGCCTCGTTTGCGTTACGCTTTGTATGATGTTGCTTCATCATTGACGGCAGTATCGGCTGCCACGTTGGGTGCGGTTGCGGCGACTCTTACTTTTTCTGCAAAGTTTGAAACTGCGTTTACTTCTATTGAGCGAACAACAATGGCATCTACGGGCGCACTTGGTTTGTTGCGCCAACAACTTATTATTTTATCAACTGAAGCGCCGCTTGCTTTTGAAGAATTGGCAAAAATTGCTACGCTTGGTTCACAGTTGGGCATTGGAACTAATGACCTTATTGGTTTTACTAAAGTTGTGTCGCAGTTTGCGGCAACTACAAACGTTTCTGCTGATGAAGCCGCTAAAGGTTTTGGTCGTCTTGGAGAACTGTTAGGCGTTTTGCCAAGTCAATATAATCAACTGGGTTCTGCTATTGCGTTTGTTGGTGTGAAGTCGGCAGCAACGGAAACAGAAATTTTGCGTACTTCTATTGGTTTGGCTGGTGTTGCTAAAACTGCTGGGTTGAGTACCGATTTTATTATTGGTTTGGCTGGTTCGTTGGCTTCGTTGGGTGTTCCTGCAGAACAGTCGCGTGGTGCGATTACTCGTGTGTTTCAAGAGATTAACCGAGCGGCGTCACGTGGCGGCCCAGTGCTTGATTCTTTTGCAGAAGTTTTAGGTAAAACTTCTTCGGAGGCTAGAAATCTTGCACAGTCTGACCTTCAAGGATTTTTTAAACAACTCTTGGTTGGGCTTAGTGGAATGTCGAGTGGTGAACTAACTACTGCACTTGATGCTTTAAACCTGTCCGACATTCGTGTTACTAATACTTTGTCACGTTTGGCAACCAATGTTGATTTTACTAACGGACTTATTAGCGATTCTGCAACACAGTTTAAAAACGGAACATTCCTTGCTGATTCTTATGCTCTTAAAGTTGACGATTTGGCTTCACGTTTTCAAATTTTGCAAAACTCTTTGTCTGCATTGTTTGCTGCTGTTGGTGACAGCATTTCTCCTTTTGCAAAAAATGTTATCAACTTTTTAATTGAGTTTGTTAATGGCTTAACGGCTGTTGCGAAAACGCCCATTGGTCAAGCACTTCTTATTATCAATTCAACTTTAACAATATTTATTGGTGTTATTGCGGCTACTGTTGCTGGTCTTGCAATCTTTGGTGCATCAATGGCTGCAACAAAAACTGCACTTGTTACTCTTGGCGTTTCTGCTGATGGCGCTTCTGCCGCAATTGGCCGACTCGGAAAAGTAATGAAAATTGCTAGTGGTGTTGGAATTGCATTATTCCTTGTTGAAGTTGTTGCAAGCCTTTTTGCTGTCGGTCAAGCCGCCGAAGATACTGCCGCAAAGTTTAATTCATTTGTTAGCGACACTACTGGTTTGTCGGATGCTATTATTGCTGATTCTAAATTGCGTGATGAAGCAATTGCTGAAAGTGGCGCTTCTGCTGCTGGCGCTTTTATTAAAGTTGGTGGCGCTGCTTCTCAGGTTAGCCCAGAGATTCAAAAACTTCAAGACCAGTTAAAAAGTACGGCAGAACTTTTAGGAACAAATATTCCTGGTGGATATGATGCCACCAATGCTGCTATTGGAAATAATACTCGTTATATTGGTGAGAATACTCTTGCGTGGGTTAAGAACGCTCTTATTGCTAGTGATTCATTTAGGGAACTTGCTTCTCAAGAACTTATCCCTTTTAGTGGCAATACTATTTCGGATGCTCTTAATGATATTGGTCTTGATTTTGATGAGTTTACTGCTCGCATTATTAAAGATGGCCGTAATGGTGGTCAACTTTATATTCGTGAATTGTCGGATGCGGCACAAAAGGCTGGAAGAATTGACCTGGCAACAAAGATTGCAATTCAGGCTAGTTCTTCTATTGGGCCAGTTAGTGAACTTATTGACCTTCTTCGGGGTTATGGTTCTGTGGTTTCTACTATTGATTCTTCTGGTGCTGCGGCTGGCATTGAAGATGTTGGTTTTTCGGCAGAGTTTACTGGTAAAAAACTAACTAAAGTTGTAACACCAATCAACAATGCTTCGGCAGCGGTTAGAACTTTAACTGATTACGCTAACGATTTGTCGTCAACGTTTAAACGGGCGTTTGACCTTCGTTGGGCAAGTGCGCTTAACGCAGATGCTATTGCGGATTCTTGGGAAAATCTATCAAAACGAATTACTGATGCTCGTAACAGGGTTCTTGGTTTAACCGCCACACGCGATAAGTTGGAATACTTTTTATCTATTGCGATTAAGGCTGGCGACCAGTTGCGTATTGCTGATTTGCAGGCGCAGTTGGCTAACGCTAATGCTGAGTTGTCCACCGCAACTGATGATGCATCAACGTCTTTGCAGGGAAACTCGTCTGCGGCGAGAAAAAATCGCCGTGAATTGCTTGGAATTATTCAATCTAATGGAGATTATCTTTCTTCGCTTGCCGCTAATGGCGCAAGTCAAGAAAAGTTGCGTCGAGTTGCCCGCCAGTTGCGTGAAGATTTTGTTAATCAGGCTTTGGCTATGGGTTATTCTGCTGATGAAGTTTCTAAGTTTGCTAAAACATTTGGCGACTTTACAAATATTATTAATAAAGTTCCACCAAATGTTACTGTTGATGCTGATACCAACCCTGCTACTCAAGCGTTAAATGAATTTATTGCTAAAGCAAATTCTAGTTCCGCTAAAGTCAAGATTGATTATGTTGAATCTGACGCTTATAAAAAGTTTAAGCGAGGAGAAGTTCTTAACGCAAGTAAACTTGAAAAGTTGGCGCTTTACGAATCTTTAATTTTGGCAAAAAACTATTCTGGTGCGGCCAGGCTTGCCGAGCAAATTGGAAAAATTGCTACTCGTCTTGCTACTGGTAATTATGCTTCTGGTGGTTATACTGGTCGTGGCGGTAAGTATGAGCCTGCTGGTGTTGTTCACCGTGGAGAGTATGTTATTCCGAAGCAGCATGTTAATCAGTCCACTGGTTTGCCGTATGCGGATGCTATGGGTCGCATGCTGCCTGCATCTGCCCCTGCAACGTCTTCATATGCTAATGGCGGCCTTGTTTCTGGCGGCATGATGGTATCACTTTCCCCTGACGATAGGGCGCTGCTTCGCGGCGTGGGCGCTTCTGGTGACATTGTGGTGGCTGTTGATTCACGTGAAATTGCTAGGGCTAATGCGCGTGGTGCTAGACTCGTAACTGCTGAAGGAGGCTACCTTGTCTAACGTGAGAACACACATTTGGTTTGGTATTCCAGGTGTAAAAATGCAGTGGTGTCCTGCGCCGTTGGCTGGCGCTCAAGCGTCAAACATTAACTTTGTTGAGTCTATGTCTTTTGAGAATGGTGGTGCAGATGTTTCGCGTTCTAAACAATACCGTAAGCAATACGCTTTTAGTTTCACTGGGCTTTCAGAAGAACTGGATGGTATTGGTGTTTATAATAAATATGCTTCTGGCTTTTATGGTGATGGTTTGTTTCAATTTGCTGACCCTTACGCTTTTGAAACTAACCTTTTTTCTGTTGGTTGGGCTTCCCCTGGTTTGATTGAACAGGGTTGGGAAAACATTTATGATGTTCTTCCGACGTTTAGTGCAACATCAACTAACTCTTACAATCAACCTGTTCGTAAGGCTACGTGGAGTGTGACTGGTTCGGCTAATGCTGTGCCTACTAAAGCGAACAGTGTTGCTATTATTCCGATTCCGCCAACACATACTTTAAATATTGGTGTGTCTGGCGCAAAAACTGGTACGGCGGTGGTTCGTGTTGTTCCGATTAATACTGATAATACTCTTGGCACTGCTGTTGATTTAACTTTGTTGACTGATACTTCTTCGACTCGCATGAACGCTACGTTTGCTGGTTCGTCGTATCAGGCGGTAAAGGTTTACATTACTCGCACTTCTACGACAGCATCAACAATTACGGTAACATCAATGATGGCTCGGCTTGTGGAAACAGGCAGGTCGCTTACGCTGACAGGCGACCATGCGCCTGGTGAAGGCCACACTGGTTTAGAGTTTGCTGATGATGCCCGTGTTGAAACCTATACGTACATGTATCCGCCACGTAAAGGTTTGTCCACTACTCTTGTTGAGGTTGGCGCGTGGCGTTAGAAGTTTCTATGACGGGTACTGGCACGATTGGTAACATTGCGCCAGGCTGGTCGGTTAATGAATCAATTAACGCTGTTGCTGTTGGCGATACTGGTGCTGGCACTGGTTCTGTTTCTTTTAGCGCACAGGCCACAGATGAATCTTTGCTGGTTATCAATAACGATACTGTTTCAACGGTTGGGGATTTAGGTACTGTTCATGGGATTGTGCAGTCGGTAAGTCAAACTGGCCTTAATGCTTCTGTTACGCATGGAACTATTGCGGATAGGTTTAACCTTGATTGTGCTGTTGAACCTGTTGAGTGGGGCGGCATTAAGGGTTGGCTTTATAACATGTATTGCGCCATTGGCATACAGGAACGCCAAAATTATTTGCCGACCATTGCTTCGGCTGGGGCTTCTTTTCCAGTTAATTACAGCAGCATGAGCAGTGATTATCTTTATACTTTTAGGTCTTTCATTAAAGATAGTTTTATTAACATAATTGATGATGTTGGTGGCAACGGCGTAGTTTTTAATGCTGACCCTCCATCTCTTGATTGGATTTTTGATTCTGGTGTAACAACAAGTTTTCTGCCATTTATGGTTGGCGCACAAACAGGAACTTATGGTTCTATTACGCCAACTAATTCTATGGTTTTGCAAATTAAAACAATCGTAAGCGATAGTAATGCAAGTCGAATTTACTTAGGTAATTCTCTTGGCGCAATTACACCCAACCTTTTGGCTTACGGAAATTGTTTCACTATTGACATTAATGGGGTTGCTTTAACAGCAACAATTACGGAACTTAACACTGAAACATCTCAGCAAATTGATTTAAGCGGTTACGATTTATCGCAGCCAATACTTTTCACTTTTCAAGTTGTTTCATCTTCCACTGGGATGACCATTAAAATGTACGCAACACAATACAGTGGCGCAACAGAATCTACCTCAACAGTTTTTATTAATAATGGTTCTGGAACAAACTGGCAAATTCTTAGAGATTCTTTTGAGGGTAACGTTTCAGCAATTAATGCTTTTACTACATCAATTACAGGTGACTTGACTTCATCAATTTCATATTTTGATACTGAAATTACCGCACCGTGGGCCGATATTAACTTTACAGATTTAAATGCGTCGGCTGAAAATGCGCGACATTATGGTGCTTTTCCAGCAACAAGCGGTGTTGCTTGGGAACTAATGCAACAACTTGCTGCCGCACAATACTTTGAATTTGCCATTTCGGGTGACACATTAATTGCCCGAAATAATGGCGAAATACCTTTTGACATAACTAATGTTGGCTCGCCACCAACAATAAACCCGCAAAGCACTTTGTCTGGTCGGCAAATTAATGTTTCATACAATAATGCGTATTTTATTAATGGAACAATTTATGATGCCGAAGAAGACGGAAACAATATTATTAGTGTTAATGCTGGGGAAACAACTGTAACAAGCGTTAAAGGTAATGTTAGTCCGATTGCTGTTCGTAACCCTGTGCGTTCAGATAATTGGCCTGTTGCTGATGGTGAATATTATGTTATTGACTCTGCTGGCGTTACACTTCTTGCTGAGCAGTGGGAATCTTTTGGAGGTTCTGTTTCTGCCGAGATTGACCCTGAAGATAATTCGGCAATCAGAATTACGGTTGTTGGCCCTTACACTGACACTACTTTGGCTGGCGGCCCTTATGAACTGGCTGCATCTGATAGTAGCGTAAAGTATGCTGCCCTTAAACTTAATGGCACTGGTGTTTATGGTGAAGAAAATTTGCTTGGTTTGATTACAGGCATTGACCCTATTAAATATACTCGCGCAACAATTAACACTATTAATAACCCTTTTATTATTAGTCAAGAAGATGCTTATGACCGTGGCGTGTGGGCTGCACAGCGAGCATCTGGGCCTGTTGTTACGTTAAGTGCTACCATTCCAACTTCTTCTATTCAAGGTATCGGTTTGACGTGTGGTTCTTTGATTAGTTATTTGGATTCCACTTACCGTATTACTACTTGTTCTATTGGCAATATTTCTACAAGTATTACTGCTGAACGTTATGTTACGGTTTATGATATTGACGCTATTTGGGGTACTGGAATTACTGTACCTGAAACTTTTACTATTAGTATTGCTTCGCCTGCAGTGATTACCTGTTCTTCTCACGGCCTTTCTAATGGAGATTTTGTTTCATTTACTACCACGGGAGAATTACCCAATAATTTAGCAACCTCTCTTCCAATCTGGGGTGGATATGTTATTAACTCTGCAACTAATACTTTTCAGATTTCGGCAACTCAAGGTGGTTCTGCAATTAATTCAACTGGTTCGCAGTCTGGAACTCATTCATTTATTACTGGCGATAAAAGCGTTGCCGAGTATGATGCTTTGTGGGAAAACTATGAGTGTCAAGACCAAATTATTTTTCCGTATAAGGTGGCGTAATGAGTTTAAATAATGTTCGTGCCGTTGGGGATGACCGTCAATGGAAAGATGAAGTTGAGCGTGAATTAAAATCAGTGCTTGACATTATTAAGTATGGCAAGATTACTATTCGTTCCGCTGGTGCTGCAACTGGTGGCGGTGGTGGCGGTGGTGGTGGTGCTGGCGCTGAAGTTATTACTGCAACGTTGCCTGCCACTTATGACAATACTACTTATGTTGTTGGTGTTGACCAGGATGCGTTTGACCGTATTGGCAACCTTGATTATGCCCAGTTTAATACTGCTACTGCCGCAACGGATGCCGTTGGTCGAATGGTTTGGGATGCAAATGTTGGAACTCTGCGCCTCGGTTTGGCTGGCGGCAATGTTGAAGTTCATTTAGGTCAAGCCCAATATGCGTTAGTTAAAAACAATACTGGTACTGCTTTCACTAAAGGACAAGTTGTTTACCCGTCGGGTTCTGTTGGTGCTTCTGGTGTGCTTGAGGTTTCGTTGGCGATTGCAACAAGTGATGCTACGTCTGCTCAAACTTTTGGTGTTGTTGCTGAACCTATTGCTAACGGCGCACAAGGGTATGTGCAAACATATGGAGTGATGGAAGATTTAAATACTGCTGCGTTAACTGAAGCAGAAATTGTTTATTTGTCTGGCACTACTGCTGGTGGTTTGACTTCAACAAAACCTCAAGCACCAGTTCATTTAGTTTATGTTGGTTTTTGTTTGCGTTCACAGTCCAGCACTGGAATGATTTTTATTAAGCCTCAGAATGGTTATGAACTTAATGAGTTGCATGATGTGCAAATTACTTCGGCAACATCTGGAGATATTCTTCAACGTAATGCTTCTAATCTTTGGGTTAACCGAAGTCTTAGCACTGCTGGGATTGCTACTTCTGCAAGTCCTACTTTTACGGGTACTATTACTACCCCGTTGACTACTGCTGGTTATGTGACGACTACGGCTGGTGGTGTGCTTGGTTCTGTTGCTACTATTCCTAATGTTGGTTTAACTAATTCTTCTGTGACGGTTGCTGGTCAAACTGTTGCACTTGGCGGGTCAACAGGTGTTTCGCTTGATAACCTTTCTGATGTTGTTATAACTACACCAGCATCAGACCAAGTTATTAAATACAATGGCACAAACTGGGTTAATGCTGCTTCGCCTGGTGGTGGTGGCGGTACGGTTACTTCTATTACTGCTGGTACTGGCCTGTCGGCATCCCCATCCTCACCTATTACCACTAGCGGTACTTTGAATGTTACAGATGCGGCGCTCAATCCGCCAGGCGCAATTATTATGTTTGGTAGTGCCACGCCACCATCAGGCTGGTTGTTGTGTAACGGTCAATCAACAACTGGTTACACTGCGCTTGCCGCGATTGTTGGTGCTACTGTGCCTGATTTACGTAACCGTTTTATCGTTGGCGCTGGTTCAACGTATGCTCAAGGCGCTACTGGTGGTGCAACAACACATACGCATGGTTTGGCTGATGGTTGGGCTGAGATTGCTCGTCGTGGTAACAACGTGCGCATGAAACTTAAAACGGTAACGTCTTGGACTGCAACTGATGAAGTTAACGCAACATCAACTGGTAACGCTATTGCTGGTACACCAGCAACAGTGCTTGGTGGTTCAACAGAAAGCGGCAGTAGCCTTCCTCCCTACTATGCACTTACATACATTATCAAAACTTAAGGATTGATATGATTACATTAGAAGATTTAAAAACAAAACCATCATTAGAACTAATCCTCGAAACAGAGGCCATAGACAAAGTTCTTGACGCTATGGTTGATTACATAAAAACTTTAGAACAACGAATTGAAACATTGGAGAAAAACTAATGCCCACAACATCACCAGATAATATTTATTACGCTGACGGTACAACGCCAGCATCATTGGCCGATATTACGTCAGCAATGGCAACCAGTGTTCAGAACGCTTTTAATGTGCGAGAAATGCAATCATTTTCGTGGGCTAACTCTACTGCTAAAAGCGCACAGACTGGCATGATTATTGGTGACATTGGGTATCAGATTGATAATCTTGTGTATTACCGTTGGGATGGTTCGACATGGAAGATTTGGGCTAAAGCGCCAGTATCGTACACGCCTACTTTTGTTAACATAACCCCCGCCTCTACCCTTATAACCTATTCTGTCGGCTCAGGTGTAGTAAATATTACTGGCGCTATTAACAATTCCACAACAACCACTTCTGGAATTACAATGACGTTGCCTACTGGTTTCAACATTGACACAACATATGTTTTTACTGGTTCACTTTTCCACAAACTAGGCACAGCATCATATCTTAATACCAGCGCAAGCGTTGTTTATGACGGATTTGTTGCACCAAACAGTGCATCAGTAGTTCAGTTTGGTCGGTTTGTTTCATCCACAGCAAACCTAACTGTTGGTGCTGTCGGTGGCGCGACTAACCCATTTGGCGAAGCGTGGGCTTCAGGCGACTATATCTCATTCAACTTCTCATATCCTGTCGCATAGTATATGATAAACTGGTAGTATTATGACATTTAAAGACCGAATTGTTGACGCATTTAAAATTATTGGCGAATTTATTTGGCGGGCTTTTGGTCTGTTCTTATTTGTTCTTGGCGCTGGTGCTGGTGTTGGTGGTCTAATGGGCGACTCGCTCATGGGAATCCTTGCCGTTTTTGGTGGCGCAATCCTAGTGGCAATCGGCTGGGTCGGTTACCGAATCACAATCACTGGTGAACTTTCTCGTGAAGATGTGGCTGCTGGTATGCGTCGTGCCGCTGAGCAGGTTGAAACTAAGAAGGATGACAAGTAATGACTGCTGAACCACAGTGGCCTATTAATGGTCGTTTTAATAAAGATTTTAAGGTGACGGGTGAGTATGGTTACCGTATGCACCCGATTCGTAAGGAACGCATCCATCACAATGGTGTTGATTTGTGGGGTTCTAAAGAGCCGTTGAAACTTGAGGTTTGGTTTGATGGTGTTGTGATTGCTAAAGGTTACAACAGTGCTGGTTTTGGTCATTATGTTGTTCTTCGCCACAAAGTTTTTGGCAAGAATGTGACTTCTTTGTATGCTCACATGAAGGCTGAATCGAAGTTGCGTAAGGGTCAGAAAGTTACTGCTGGAACAGTGGTTGGTATTATGGGTACTACTGGTGCTTCTACTGGTAAGCATCTTCATTTTGAGATTGGTAAGGGCCGCACTCACCCATTTGTTTTTGGTGGGGATGGTAAGCGTTACTATGAGCCGATTAAGTTTGTTCGTTCGACGATTAGGAAGTGGGAGGCTGAGCAGGAACTTTTGGAATCCCATAAAGAGGCTGGTCTTGCTACGCCTGCTGATTCTGCGGATGTTCCTATGCCTGACCACAGTGTGACTTGGGCGGATATTGTTTCCGCACCTGTTGTTGTGGTTGAGTCTTCTTCTAAAAAGAAGTAGTTGTGTCTGAGCCTGAGCGCGAACCTTCTGTTCGTATTACTTTGACACAGGTTTATCAGAAACTTGTTGATATTGAGGCTCGGCTTGGTGACCATCCTAAAACTTTGGATGACCATGAAAAGCGTATTCGTAATTTGGAAATGAAAATTTGGGGTTTTGCTGGGCTTAGTTCTGCTGTGGCAATTATTGTTTCAGCAATTATCACTAAAATGCCTTAGCGTGTGTTAGGGTTTACCTAACCTTCAACTTAAACTTTAGGGAGAAAAGGTTATGGCTAAATCCGAATGTGTTACTTGCGTGTGGCAAAAACTTACGGGCATTACGGTTGACGATTCTCGTAGCAAGATGGATTGGGCTGAACAGATTGAAGTTTCCGAGGCTTCCATTCGCCGCCATTTTAAACATGGAAATGTTAAAAGGACTCTTGATGTTGAACCTGAGATTCCTGCTAATGCTCGTTGGGAAGTTTCGTCTGATGAGTTCACGGGTGATAGTCCTGCTTCGTTGTTGGAACTTGACATTGATGATGTTGAGTCGTTTATTATGGGTAAGGGTTTAAATCCTGCCGAGTGGGATTATCAGTGGCGCTTTTCGGAATGGGAACAGTCTTCTAAGTTGCATGGCACACGCACCCTTCACGCCGTAAAAGTGTGGGGTAAACGTAAAAAGTCTGAGGATGCGGGCTTTGATATTGATGCGGCTATTGCTGAGATTGATGGTTATGAGTGGGGTCGTTCTAACAAGCATGAAATTTATGACCGTAATCATGCTGATTCGTCACAGGTTGTTTTGGCTAACGATTTTCAGTTGGGTAAAGTTGACTGGAATGGTGGCAGTAAAGAAACTTTAGACCAAGTTTTTGAGTCGTTTAAAAATGTTCGCGCTGAGGCTACCCGTAATGGTGTTGATGAAATTGTGATTATTGATGGTGGCGACATTATTGAGAACTTTTATAACACGCCAAGCCAACGCCAAACTAATGATTTGTCTTTGCCGAAGCAGGTGTTGTTGGCGTACAAGGTGATGATTAAAGGTTTACGTTACCTTGCAGATGAAGGTTTTGTTCTCAAATATGTCGCTGTTCCGTCGAATCATTCGCGTGACCGTTTGGGTATGCAGGCCGCTTCTGGTGATGTGCATGATGATTGGGGTATTGTTATTGCCAAACTGATTGAAGCATCAACCGATATTGAGGTGATTGTGCCTGAAGATTATTTTGATAGTGTGGCGTTCATTACTGCAAATACTGGTATTGGTGTGGTGCATGGGCATCAGGCTGGTAGCGCCGACAAAATTGGGACATGGTGGCAGGGGCAGTCACATGGTGAAATGCCTGTCGCTCACGCCGATATTCTTGTTACTGGGCATTTCCATTCCATGCGAGTCCAACAGTCGGGCAACAAAAAGTGGATTATTGTGGGTTCTGCTTCTGACCGTGGCTCGTCATGGTTCACAAACAACCGTGGGGAACGGTCTATTTCTGGTATGACCACTTTTGTGGTTCGTGACGGCGCGTGGTCTGATTTGCGTATCGTTTAGGCGTGATAAAATTGTCTAATGAACCCAGAGAATAACATTGAAATGATTGGCGGCTACGCCTGTAGCCTTGACCCTATGGATGCACTCCAGTGCGATTCTTGCCAGTAGGCAAATAGTTTCCCCTGCCCCTTCTATTGAAAGGCTGGTGAACAAATGAAGAAGCCCCGTCGTTTGGCGGGGCTTCTTCTTACATGTTAAGTTGTTGTATCCATCTTGCTAAGGTTGTCACCTGTGAAGATGCATCTTCTAACAACACTAGGATAGCATGTTTTATGCTTTACGGTTCTCCCTGTTTACCCAGTCACCTTCGTACCGTTCGTCAGTGTTGAGGGCCACCGCGAGCGCCTGGTCTATGGCTGCCTGTTTGGTGCTGTGGCATCCGAGAACTTCACCGTCAGATTTTACTGCGGCCCATTTGTTTTCGCATCCTGGTGCGTCTTGTCGAATATAGTATGGCATTAAAATAATCCTTCGTTTTTTATTTTTGTTTCTTCGGCATGCTTCAACCTGCCCTGAATAATGGGTAAGTATTCTTCAGTCAATTCTATCCCAATAAAATTGTTGCCTTCTAGGATTGCGGCTTTACCTGTTGACCCTGAACCCGTGAAAGGGTCTAGGATTGTTCCGCCTTGTGGTGTTACGAGTTTGATGAGGTATCTCATCAGGTCTGTTGGTTTGACTGTTGGGTGCGTGTTTGCCTCAACGCCTTCGTTGCGGTCTTGTTTGTTTGCTTTACTGACGTAGAAGAAACGTGAAGCGTCAGCCTGTTCGTCTAATAGTTCGGCAGTGTGTTGGTCTAACAAAATGTTTGCAGGCCAACGGCCAAGTTCACTACCAGCAACCCACCCATCATTTTCATAACCAGCGGCGAAACCACTTGTGCCTTTAGTTCCGCCACCAAAACTGTCTGTTGTGCTAATGCGTGTGCCGTCAATGTTTAACCCACCAACACCCCACGTCAACACGTTATCCGCAACAGTACCAATCAGCGGCTTACGCGCCACCACTATAGGCTCAAATGCGGGCTTTAAGGCCGTACCCCAACCATCCCATTGTTTTGCTTTATCGGTTGCGGGGGCAGTTACATCCCACTCAGTAGTAGCATCACCGCCTTGAGTTGTATTCCCGCTACCAAAACCTTTCACCTTATTGAATCCAGCGCCCGCATTTCCAGTACCAATAACTTCACGTTCAACGCCAGCCGATTTGTCAATCGCTTTGCCAATGTTGTGCGACTTCGGAAACCCTGAACCATACAACCAAGCAATCGAATCACGCACCTCAAAACCAGCATCCTCAATGGCAACACACAACCTATGCCAAGTACGCGAACCGCCAAAAGCCAACAAATGCCCGCCAGGTTTTAGCACACGCAAACACTCCAGCCAGACATTAACATTAAAAGCGATACCACTGTTATCCCACTTCTTACCCATAAACGCTAACTCGTAAGGAGGGTCGGTAACAACAGCATCAACACTGTTATCAGGCAACTCTTTGAGCCGAACTAAACAATCGCCATGCATAACAAAAAAATTATCACCAGTAATGTCAGTCATTATTTCCCCAATACTTCTTAAGAGTAGGAACATGCTTGTTCTTCTTTAAGTATGCCAGAGCGTGAATAATTGCGTCGTTAGTGTCACGCGCATCTTTCCACCCAACGTATTTGCCTGTGTGCCATAAACCATTATCTTTCAAAACCGAGTCTTCAACGAGTGACTTGTCGGAACGCAACTGCCACACAATTTCACCACCATGCAACGCCGACAATGCGCCCTCAATAAGTAACGGTTCAGTGTCAGCAACAAACTGGTTTGACCTCAACACAAACTTTTCACACACCACAACAATCGGTTTCATGTACGCCCATTCACGATACATCACAACTTTGCGGCCCGTTTCTTCCCACCAATCAACAAAACCTGTAAGTCCATCACCGACCTGCCACACTTTCAGCAACTGGTATTCGTGGTCACCATAAATACCCAGCGCTATCCCCGTCTGTTTCCCTGGGTCTAGGCTCAGGATTGCTGTTTTTTGAAGCCAATACATTGGGTTCGGGATTGATGAGTCGTTCACTGTAATCTCTTTCTTCTAAATGTTCAAACACTTCGCCGCCCATTATGCGTGACAACATTTGGGCAACTGTTATTACCCGCTCATCTTTTTTGATACCAAAAAACCATAACAGCGCGTCAGTAAAACCTGCCACACTGCCCGATTTGATTAAAGCATAGTCGCATAGGAACGGTGGCGGCTCAACACACACCACACGCATGTCACCTGGTTTTGCTTCACGCGGCAACACTTGGTCGGTTACACCTGTAGCCTTTTTAGCCTGAACAATTACGGCCTTATGTTTATCCCACTCAGACCAGGGGTAAAACGGTAAAGGTTGTGCAGTCAATTTGGGTGGCAATCACAAATACAAACATCAACAACACCAATAGCAATTGTTGATTCCCATTGACCTGGACATTCATTGCAGTGGCGTTTGCCAATACACCAACCGAGCGGGTACACTACTTTGGTTTATTCTCAGGGTTAAACCGTTCCTGCTTAACCCACGACGCGGCGGCATCTCCACCCCACGCATCCCATGCGACACGACCAGGCGACGGGTAACCTTTTTCACCAGAGCGGAAACCTTCAGCCTTCTTGTCACCTGCGTGACGGCCCAAATAGTTTCGCATACGCTGAATGGTTGACCAATCAATTGCGTTACCTGACGCTAGTTGCTTTGCTCGATAACGCCCAACAGATGTAAACCCGCTGCCCGCTTTACCATCTTTAATCCACATGAGCGCACGTTTCGCCGCAGACGATACGCTTGCTGGCGGTTTGTATGTTTCAGCCATTATCTTCCTCGGTTAAAATTCCTGCCTTGTATGCATCAATTATACGCGGCATGAGAAACATAATCACCTCACGGTTGTAACACGTGGAACAACCGCAATATGGTTCGCCACTAACAGTTTCAAACTCTGCGCTTGAACTCATCCCTGGCGCATAGTCTAAAGAGTCCATACATCCAAAAATATATTCGTCAAAGTCTTCTTCAAGTTTCTTAGCCCACGCCTCATCATCATGTACGTAACGCATTAAACATTTACCTCCACTTTCGTTCCAGTCTGGTCTTCACGCAAACGGCCCTGCTGAATGAGTGATTCCAAACGTTCCTGAAATTCTCTAAACCGCCAAGCCCTAAACCTGTTAACCAGTTTTGCTTTAGTCATACTACCACCAGACGTAACAACAGCCCGCTCAACCTCGTCACATTCTTTCTGAAAGATGGAAGAACTAATCCCTTCAGAAACAACCACCAAATTGTTGACCCATTCTTCAGCATGTTGCAGCGCGTACACGGCATGCCGCAACTCAACAATGAGCGACCCTTCAGATAAGGCAATCAGCGAAGCCAACTTGCGTACCGTTTCGGATGCTAAACGTTTCCACGACGGTTCAATCAAACGCCACAACGGGTGCTTAATTAATTGTTCTTTCATCAACTTGGATGCTTCAGCAAACCGTTGTAGCGCCGCCTCGGTTGCCCGAACAGGGTGACGGCCTGTACCAATCATGCGACGAATCAACATAAACTCGGTTGCAAACCCACGAGCCACAGGGTCATAATCTAGTTTCATTAAGCGTGATGATGCTTGCGACATTTTGTGTTGCTCATCCGAATCGTCAGGCGGGTCACCAATAGTCCATGCGAAACGCGGCAGAAACCCAGTTAGGAACATGTCTTGGGTGAGAATGTCCATCACGCGGTCAGGAGTGCCATACATTGCCACGTTAAACGAAGTCATTGCAGGTTTTGTAACATCAGACCCACGACGCAACATAGGCGGCACATAGCCCTCGTACAGCCTCGTAAGGAACGATTCCATACCAGCCAACCACTTCTGCTCAACCATTTGACTGAACGTCACAGCCGCTTCATCAGCGTTAAAGAATGATGGCCGACCATCCCGCTTCAACAACACATCATGTAACGCTTGAATGGAAGCATCAGAACCTAAGTCGTAATTCTCGTCACCTTTAAAGAACTCACGCAACACAGCATCACGCATTTTCAGTGACCGAGTTTTACCTGTGGATGATTCACCCAACCCAATCTGAAAAACATTCAGACCCATTGCACCCTCAGCCTCAGGAATAAACCCGTACATTCCGTAAGCCAATGACAGGATTGTGACTGCGTTCATACGGTGGTATGGCACGTTGACGGTGCGCGATTTTGATTTAACCCAAAACAGGTAGCGTTCAACAAAGGTTTCATACACGGACATTTCGGTTCGCTCAACATCAGTAAGCAACTGAATGTCACGAATCTTTACCCTTTCAGCCTCCAGCGTAGGGTTCTCAATAGTCACATCATTCTTAGCCCGCAGTTCAGCAATCTGCTTATACACATATTGCAAACCCCATTCACGCGCCCAACCTTTAACTGTTGGCGCACCCCACAAAATTGCGGCAACCTGATAGTCGTCAAATTCTGTTGCACACAATAAACGCAACACATCAAAGAAATGTTTTTTAGGTTTCGCTTCACCAACTAACATGTTGATAGGAAACTCTGACGGCAAGTTCGCTAGTGTCGTTGAATACTCAGGCAACTCTGTAATAGCAGAATCGGTTGCCCCAAACTTTTTTACACAACCATCAAGCCCAGCGTCATACTCATACGCATAATCAGCATTATCGTAAGGCGGCCGCAACCATTCTCGGCGCAAAGCATCCAACGCCACACGAACCCCAGGATGCCCTTCAGCGGCCAAGCGCACCAATTCCATTTGACGTTCAACCATTTCAACATGGTCAAACTCGCCTTTCGGAATACGTTGAATGGCTTGAATTACGCGACCATCAGGTTCACCATCAGCAGTAGCCAACCACTCATCAAGCCTCCCATCAAACGCTGAACCAGTCCTCGACACAGCCTCATCACACAACCAGTTAGGCGCATCTTTAATCATGTCAGGCGCAGGCGCATCACCGTACCAGACGGCATAGGATGACCCGCCACGGCGGTCAACCCCAGCCAACGACCTGTAATCCCTGGCGGGTGCTAAAACCTTGTCTGCGGGCGCACGATAAATGTAGTGCCTTCCGCCGCTTGGCGTGTCGTAATGAAAAGAATCAGGGATTTCGAGCCAACCTTCATCAACCGACTCGAACCCATCCTTACCATTCTTTTTATCCAAATCAAGAATGACCAAACCTGAAGCGCCAGCATGAACACCAACCACAGCCTGAGGATAATCCAAACTAAACCATGTGGCAACCAGTTCCACATCATGTGTCGCATCCAAATGACCATGTGTAGTAAACGGTTGTTTTGTTTCAGGATTAACAGGGAACACTGCGAAGCCTTGCTCAATCAAGTCAAACGCTAACGTCATCTGGTCAACCATTCACCTACCCCATTTCATTTGATACAAATTTTAACATCCCCTTATTTGTGGTGGGGGGTGTGACGGAGAAAGTTCTCAACGCCACACCCCGTTTTACAATCAGGTAGAAAGGGGGAAACAACCTGATTGTAATTCTATTAGAACGGTTCGGCCACAGTCTGTGCAGACTTACTGTATTTCACAGTAAGCGCCGCAACATAATCCGATTCTAAACGACGGCCTTCAGTGCCATCCTTGCGCTGAAAGTGCTTCTCAACGATTGTACCATCAAACTCAACAAGGTCGCCCTTACCAATTTCTTGGTTGGCTGCCTCACCCCACAGTTTAACAGTAACCCATGTTGTGTCACCAGTGCGCTCATACTCGCCAGTGTCACGGTTCTTCTTGTCATGGTTAACCGCAATGTTCAGTTCTTTTAGCGGCGTATTTTTTGCACCAACCGTTTTAACTTCAGGTTCGTTTGTAACATTCCCAGTGAATTGTGCTTTAACTTGCATAATTTATACCTCCTTGATTTGTTCTTTGGTTACCATATTCAGTTGTCGTTCATACTTCTTCAAAGCCAAAGCCCCTAAGAAGCCTTCAAAGTGTAGTGGAATATTCTCCACCTCTTTGAGGGTACAAAATGATTCCATGATGTTCCCATTGTTATCCCAATCAGTTGGGCGTAGATGAAGAATAGCATACTTATCGTAGGCAGGTATCGGCTTTTCAACCCACACACCATCCGCTTCTTCAACCATCATCACGGTACACGCATCCAACGCCGCAAGTTGTTGGTAATGTTCAGGCCACGTGTTGCGTGACGTTTTAACATCCAACAAATATGTGACACCATCAATCTTCCAAATACCGTCAAGTGTGCCAGCATACCCATGTTCAGGATTAAACACTGTTGCTTCAACAGCCAACGTTTCAATTTCATGTTCAGATTTAAACTGTTGCCAATGAGCAACCATTTCATCCATCTGTTCATTAATAATTGTTGGCGGGAAATCATCAGTTAAGTCTGCTTCAATCCATTCATGCACACCAGTACCTAATTCGGCTGCATCATTCAACACGCCAGAATGGTAATCTAAAAGGTCACCGAACTCTACATCAGGAGTGCGCTTATGATACCAACGCAACATGCCCCAACCTTGCTGGTCGGTACGTGACAGCAACGCATCAATGTTTGCTACAGCATATGCGGCAGTCTGGTCAACAGCCCACTGCACAATGCCAGGTTTCGCGGTCACGCCCGTAATGGTTGTGACACCTGGCACAACAATCGGCTTGCCGCGTTCATCCAGTCTGGTGGGAATGGAATAACCAGACCCACCAAACCCAGATGAGCGAACCCGAAGTTTAGGTGCAGACATTACGCGACTTCACCAGCGTTCAACGCAGTAACAATGCCACGCAAAATGTCGGCATCATTCTTGTCATACGACGGCTTGTTCAACTCTTTAGTGACACGTTCACCAATGGCCTTAACAATGTCAGCACCAACGCCACCATCCACAAACTTACGGACAGTACCCTGCAACTCTGAAACTTCAGGCGTCACAGCAGAACGTGATGCTTTACTAATAACCTGTGCGGCTTTAGTGTTAGCAGGTTCAGAACCACGACCAGCAGACGGTTCATAACCTTCATCATCAAACTCAGAGTTCGGGATAGTGAACGTGTGCAAGTGGCTAATCTTCAACGCTTGTGTTGCCGCCTTACGAGTGGCAGTATCCGAACCAATATCTGAACCTTCACCAATGGCCGTAACAATAATGTACGACCCGTCATCAACAGACACATACTGATACTGTGCCTTGATTGCAACAGACACCATTTGGCGGTTGTTCACATACTCAGTTTCATGCTTCGTATATTCCAACGCAGGAACAACAATCACATTCTCCTGCACCAGCAGCGAATGAATCTTGTCAAGAATGTCCTCAGCCTTCACATACTTAAACGAACCCTTCTGTGACGGGCCAGTACCATTACGCGGAATAGCACCAACCTCACGTTGAATCGTCGCAATCTTCCCAAAAATACTACCCACATTGTTTTGTTCAGTCATTATTATTCCTCCTTGTTTTCTTCGTCAGGGTCAATCCCCAACAGTTTACGAAACTTCTCAACCTCTTCATTTGTTATTCGATTATTATTCCCATTATCTACCTGACCACCGACATGAAACCCATCATCAAGGTCATAATCTAACTTAACCATTGACTGTGTAATAACTTCAAGAATGTCCTCAATACTAATGACACCAACTTGACCCTCATTATCAGCGGCACTCATTGCCATATCAATATAGTCCACCAAGTTCCACAACGCAACCCGAAGATTAATTGCTGGCGCAAGAGTAACAATACCTTTAATCATTTCAGCAGGATTCTCAATCAATTTTTGATACCCCGACCTTTACCGTTACGCCATAAAATGCCACCCCACACGCCATGATTCGGCCTATAAAGTTTTGCATATTCAAAACAGGCTTCAACAACAGGGCAACCAGAACACATTGTTACAGCCTCAACAGCAGTAGGCGTTGGATAAAAATCTTCCTCATCCCCATAGTCAACCCAGGGGGAAGGAATCATCTCCAAACAATTAGCACCCAAATCATTCATGTCCTCATGCAGTTCAGAATACAACGCTGCAACTTGTGGATTAGAATACGCAAACGCAAACAACCTATCATCTTTAGTAGCCATAAAAATAACCTACCTTATCCCTTATCATTCTTCAACATTGACGCCCGCATTTGCAACTCTTTATTCAACAACGTATTCGCCTGAGGGTCATCTAAAGTATCACGCGCCATCACCCGATACACAACCACCCGTTTATCTTGACCAGTCCTATTCAAACGACCAACCATTTGCTGATTCAAAATAGGACTATCAGATTTAGACAACTCAATCAGCACACGACAAGCCCGCTGCAACCCATCAGTACCTTCACTAATCGCAGCCTGTGTTGCCACAATAATTCGCAACTTTTTATTCATAAACTTTTGTTTCGCATCTTCACGGTCAACCTGTGAAACATCACCAGTCCACGCAAACCCACCAACACGTGCCGCCACAACCCTAGCAAACTTGGCACTATCGGTAGCAATCACAACCTGCTCACCAACAAGGTCATCTAACAACCCAACAACAGCATCCAACTTTGATGACTTACAGTTCATATCAAAATCAACCACATCATCATCAGACACAACTGTTTCACCAAGAGTCAACTGCCTCAACCTGACACGCTGCGTAATAGGCAACTCGGCCACCATAGGATTATCGGTAAGCCACGCTACCCCGTCACGTTCCATTTGGGAATAAAGAGTGCGTTGCCTTGTTGACAAATCAACATACACGTTCACAAACTCAGGAGTTTCCGTAGCAGTATTACGCAAATTTATGTAACACGGTATTTCTTTAGCCAAATTGCCAAGAGTTTTTTCCCCAACAATTCTCAGGTTGCCTTCAGCAAAATGGTCATACTCAGTCTGACACCAGTTACGAACCCACCTATGATACGAACGGTCAGCAAACATTCCAATACCGTCATGGTCGGGATACACAACCCGAAGCACAGCCCATGCACCTTCAAAAGATGAACCAAACCATGTTGCTGATTGTGCAATAGTTAGCCGCGCATCCACATTACGTGCAGTTTTGAACCCACGACTTTTACGATTCTGCAACGAATGGCACTCGTCGTGAACCATCACATCAATCGGAATACCAGACCAATCCTGTAAACGGAAAAATTCTCGGCCAACAAAATACCAACCTTTAGTTCCCCATTGCAACGCTTCAAGATTGCTTTTCCCCCGTTTAGTTTTGTTATCCACTTTACGAAACTGCCGCGCACCATTAGTTTGCCCAAACAACGTGTCAAACCAACCATAATAAGTATGGAGTGGTGCAGACACTACGATTACACCGTCACCAGCAAACCGTAGCGCTGCCTCCACAGCCATAAGTGTTTTGCCTGTACCCAAATCTGATGCTTGTATAACGCCGCCGCTAGGTTCAGACACTATCCGTTCAATGGCCGCCTCTTGTTCAACAGTTGGCGTAAGTCGCGGCACTAACTACCTTTTTTGATAACAGGGATAAGTTCAGCAATCAAAGGATTCACAACCGCCAAATCAGCAATCAGTTTGACAATACGTTCCTGCTCAACCTTGACACCCAAATTGAAAGCCTCAACTGCACCTTTAGCCATAACATCAATCACATCAGTATTCATAGTTCCATCCTCACTTCATTTGTATATTCACAGATAGGACAATCCCATTTTGTTTGGCCTTCCCGATAAATAGTTACCGTAACATCTTTATCGCACATTCCACAAAGGTCATCATAATAACCAATCTCTTTTTGCATCACCTGTTCTGCCCTTCATTATCAACAGCACATTCAGGACAAGTCCAGTAATAAGTGTATTCATCCTCATTACCAACACAACTGGCCGTCACAATCCCATTCCAGCCGCACATATGATTATCTTCTGACGGTTCACAATTATCATTACACATATGCCCGTCAGGTGCATGGTCAAGTTCCGCTTCACAAGTAGGCTCAATGTTTTCTTCCCACTCTTGGTCATCATCATACGGACTAGCCGTTTTCCAACTGTCATACCCACTAATACTTGGCAACATAATTACTTCCCCTCTCTAATGTCATGGTCAACGAAGTCAGCCACGTTACCCAAATCTTCAGACGAGTTACCCTCACCACAATCAGGGCAAACCCACGAACCAAAGATACTGCCGTCACGCCAAACATACGCCGCAAACTCCAACGAATGTTCCTTTTCACAATCATCACATTGAACATCAAACTCCCGCGTAATCTCACGCGGCTCATACTCAGACCAATGGCACATTACTTTTCCACCTTCCCAACAGTTTCAATACTCAACACAAACCCAATCACTAAAAGAATAGCCCCAGCCGTAATGTTCCACAACAAAAAACCAATGAAGAACATTAGCAGCCACCAGTCAGAACCAATCGCGGCCGCAAAAATAACACCAGCCATGATACTGAACACCACATTCATAATCAGAATAAAAATATTCCACATTACTATTACCCCCAAACCGTAATCGAAGCACCAACAATCAGCGCCAACGTCATCAACATAAACACAACATACAACGTATCCAAACGCCCAGACGCATAAGCATTATAACGACGAGTCTTCATGGAATGAAACAACCAATACGATATTCCAGAAAAACCCCAAGCAACAACAAACAAAATAAACATACCCATAATCAAACCACCTTTCGTTCGCACCACAAACCTGTGGCAACATTCATAGCCATAATATTCTGGCCTTTACTAAAATGCACAACACACCACACCACATTGTCAAACCCAGCATTATCCCTCAAATACTGCAACGCCAACAACTGTTGCGAATGGTGCGACAAATCATTCCCATAATGAAAAGCCGCCCCAGTACGCCCTTCTTCCTGACGGGCATAAATACTTTCAGGTGTTTCAAACTTACGCGGCGGCGTGTAATCATTCAAGCGCACACCTTCACCCTCATTCCAAATAAGAGTGCCACTTGAATATGGAATACCATTACTATCCAATAGCATTGACAATCAAATCATAAACAGTAAAGTCATTAGCACCTGTAGTGCGTTCAAGCAGTTCCCAAATTGGGTCGGCCGAATCGCCGCTAGGCACTTCAAAACCGATAGGTGTATCATGCTCACTAAACACAGCGTTACATACAAGGCTGCCATAAATACGTGAACCTAAATAGTCCACAAAATTTACGGTAAACGTTTCAACACCATTCCACGTAATCATTTCACTCTCAGGCAAACCAACAGCCCCACCAATCGAAATAATATTTTGCAACGTCGCATGGTCTTTACTACCAATAGCCCGTTTCAATGTGGCCTTCTTCACCCCCATAGCATACGCAATACGCACCTCATTATCACGCACAGCCATCAACGCTTGAAGTTTCAACATCAGTTCATCACGCAACTGACGTTCCAACGTATCCCTAGCAATCCGATAATTATCTGCAGCAATACGCACTTTAGATACAGCAGTACGTTGTTCAATACTCATAGCACTATCAGCATTAGTTCCCATTACTCGGCCAACCTTCCCTTCTCACGGAGAATACCCCCGCCAGCACCAATCAGCGTAACTTTAGTTACCCCGTGACGTTCACATAAATCCTCATAAAACTTTTGTGCCGCATCAAGCGATTCAAACTGTTGCACAATAGTTCGCTTATCAACCTCAAACACTACACTAATCTTCAAGATTACTCACCTCATCAGGGAACGATTCCAACAACCCGTCTTTATTTAGTTTCATGTTTAGTGCAATCGAAACGTTACCGTCTGCTTCTTCAAACACTATCGCTTCTGGCGCGTACTCGCGTACTGCCGCCATAATCATACCTAAGTTTGCTTCCATTATTTTCCCCCCTTATCGTTGAATTTACGTAACATAACCCAGCCTGTACCATAACAGTACCGACAATCCATAGTCAAACCTTGACATACACACGCTACTGGCAGCATTAGTTTTGCCCCATTCTTTTTCTCAACACATCTCTTATTTCCGAAACAATAATATCGTTATCAACATAATCAAAAAATCGAACATCACCAATTATGCTACGCCAAACTTCACGCGCAACATCTTCAGTAACATCAACATAATCCGTATCGTCTTGAACAAAATCCAGCACGTCTTCATGTGTCCAATATTCAACAGCAACAACATCATCACCAATCGCCGCAAACATCTCGGCCAATTCTTTACCCGTTCTAATAATCATTAGTTTCCCCCAATCGTTCCAGTATGCGAACATTCCAATTCATCAAACACTTCATCATTTATATCCCAGCCAGTATCCTCAAACACTTTTACGGCCGCATAATTCTGCGCCTTATCCTCAATCGTGGCGTAATGATAATCATCACCTTCCCCAACATATTCATCATCAACATACACAACCGTTGTGATATTCACCCCGCCAACAATAAACCGTACCTCATACTCATACTCTGGCATTAGTTTCCCCCCTTATATTCTGGTGTAATTCTGTCACAATAACGACACAACCAAACAGTACCCACACTAGGATTATTACGCCCTATAACCCCCCCGTAGGGTAAGTCACATTCAAAACAATCCATTAGTTTTCCCCCCAACTACGGTCAGCACCAATATATTCCACTTCCACGCGGCGGCAATCCTCAACGTCGAATGATACCCCGCTATTCTCCACAACCACGCCTAACGCCCGTTCAATCGCGGCCGTAGGTGTACGGTCATCCACGTAGGCCGTCACCACAACGGTTACTAGCCCGTCATAAAACTTCACTTCATACTCAAACATATTTACCCCCTTGATTATTGTTTACATTCTGATAATGGCGGCCGCGTAATACCATTCGCGTAACCACAACCGTTAGCACGTTCACCCGTACTCGCGGCCGCCACACCAAACTACACCCGCTTAGGTGATTGAATAACCACACCAAACACGTCAGGATTACCCTTATCGAAACGCCACGTGCCGCCACTACTGCCGCCGCGTGTAGCGTTCCACTTATCGTCACGACGGGCAGCCGTCACCACGCCTTCAATCGGATTGGCAAACTTCACCACGTCGGCCAACAACTTCATATTGAACATAACGCCGCCACCTTCATCCGTAGGTTGCCATTCTTGAACCAGCGAATAAGTACGCGGGTATTGGCCGCGCACAGTATCGCCCGACATTACTGCCCCAAAACAACTAATGCGAGTAACATTCTCAACAACTTCAATCGTCACGGGCATACCGTTGTCAATATTTTTGTTAGCCGTAGCGAATGAAACAATCATAGACATAGGCACAATCACGTTCACACCCGTAACCGTAGTGTCACCCGCGTTAGGCGAAACGGAATAAACAATCCGATACCTATCAGTAACGGTTGCGATAACACTATCCCCTTCAACCATTACGTTCACACCTTCAAGGACAAAAGTATTGTCCACGTTCTTAGTGACGGGCTGCCACGTGGCCACTGCCCTAATCCACTTCATGTCTACTGTAACTACTTCCATAATGTTTCCCCCTAACCTAGTTTCGCCGCGCTTATAGACATTCCATAAGCACCATACTCATCACAATACACTTCAACATATTCGTTGTCAAGTACCATTCTTATTCCCCCTTACCCTTCACATATCCCTTACTGATAACGTAACCCATATCGGCCATACGTTCCCTAAACATTCGCGCTACTTCCCGCCGCGAATACCCTTCATAGTTGCACCATTCCCGCCACGCCATATGCCCGTCAATCACTATGGCACTAGCGCACAACATACCGTTGTCTAGTTTCGTCACTTCAATCATTAGATACCCCTTCCCCTAATTATTCTCATTATGAATATCGTCACTACACGGATAGCAATACACTTCAAAACCGTCACGATTAGTATCGTTGCCGCAACGTTCACACGTCATCACATCACCACCATTCGCGCCACACTTCCCGCAATATTCCCCATACCCTTCACATAACGGGCAGAATGAATGACAATCCCAATTGCCCTTATGTTTAGGGCATTCGATTACGTTATGTTCACACGTCATCAGTACCGTTCCCCTTCACGATACTTCACCGTCGCGGCCAAACAATCGGAATACGACACGTCACCAATAATCATATTCAATTCATCTACCCGCTTATCGTAATGCCATGCTGCATACGCCACATAATCCGCGTACCCTTCACGCCCCGCATAATTGGCGGCCGCAACAAAAAATATGTTCCCCGCATTATCGGCCGTGATACTCTCAACAATCACCCCGTCTACTCTTACCATTCCCCTATCCCCTTCCAAAAATTCGTTGTTCACTTCTAATTGTTCATCAGTAAATTCCATTAGTTACCCCTATCTGCCACGTAATCTAATTCGATTAGCACCCGCCGCCAGTAGCCGCCGCGAGTATCACCCCTATCCTTCAACAACCTAGCCGCATACTCATACCCGTACTCACGGTATAAGAATGTTGCCCGTAACCGTTCATCATTCTCAAACATTATCTAATCCCCCGTTCGCGCCAGTAGTGACGTGGCGTAATATCTTCCCCCGCCAATTCATACATCTTCTCAATCGTGTAATCAATCCCGTACCCGTTCGCCGCAATATCGGCCGCCGCATACGTTGCGTGTATCTCATGCCCTAGCCACACGTTCCCATGCCACTTACCAATAACCCATACGCGGCCACCCGTAAATTCACTATCAGACATTAGTTACCCCCTTCAAGAATAATATCCTTCAACGTTGTTTCACTTACCCATAGTTTGCAAATCGTTCCCGAATGTTGTTCAAGATTCACAACACTACGAATAGCCACCGTCTGCCCCGCGAATTGTCCACTAGCAATATCTGCCCGTATGCGCGGCCGTTGCCCGCTAGGCGCGGCTAGTAATTCCCGCGCCGCTAATTCTGTAATATCCATTACTTACCCCCTTCATTCCATATTGCCCCGCGAAACCGCGCACCCGCGAGAGTAGTTGCACACGTGCCACACGGTTGCTTACTAAACGCGGCAACCCCTTCATCTAATTCGATAACACAATCAAGTGTCACCCGATATTTAGCCCATGTACCGTTATCGTCGGCCGCGCAATCAAAACATAGCCACGTCGTACCAATACGCTTATCAATCGTTACCATTAGTTACCCCCTTCCGTTTCAATCCACGTTTCAACAGTACGCGGGAACGTCACAACCCCGTTAGCCCCGCAAAAATAGCACATATTGTTAGGCACGTGCCACCCGTCAGACATTCCCCCTAAGTGAGAACAATCGCCGCATAAAAATACCCGCATAGTTTCGACGGCCATTAGTTACCCCCTTCAATCGTGGCCGTGATACGTCGCGCCATAGTAATCTGCCGCGTATCCACATTCTCCAATATCCATAGGTTGCCGCTACGTGTCATGCCTACAACAACGTAAGTGTTATCCCAACCGTTGCGTAGCCAATCACCTAGTTTCGTTTCCGTAGTAATCCCAATAACCGTTTCCATTAGTTACCCCCTTCAATCGGTTGCCCAACAATAGTCACCGTGTAACGTGTAATTTTGTGGCAGAAGGTTTCGCGGCCGCTACTCGCGTTGCGAACAATCCACCATGTACCCTTCTCAGATTCCCCGACAACAGTACCCGTTTCCCCATAGTGATTAGTAACTACATCACCAATTTTCGTTTCAATCGTAATCATTATTCCCCCCTAAGAGAATGTTATTTATGTTAGATATTCTTACACACATTATTCAATTATGCAACCCCGCCGCCACAAAACATTACCCGTGTCATGTCCACCCCGTAGATATATGTCATATCTTATCACCCGCTACCTAACTACACCCCCCCGAAAACGCCCATTCTCACGTCATGCACCCGTCTGCAACAATCGGCCGCCCCGTAAACACTTGACACAATCCCCAAAAATACAACCGTATCAATATAGTTAGATAATAATGTTATATGTAGTTATTACTGTATTACCCGTATAACGGGGATAGGCCAACAATCACAACCGTAAGCACTAGCCACAACCCCGCCACAATCACAACCCCCCCGACAATCAGATACGCCACATACCCCCGCAACGTCAACGGCAAACGTTCACCCTTCACAACGACATAGCCAAAATCCCCCCGCATTACATTCCCCCCCGACGCTTAGCAAACACGACATTAGCCGACAACTTAGCCGCCCTAGCCGCCCCCCGTTTCAACGTTCTCACACGACGGCCATACTCTCGCAACCGATACAATTCTGCCCGTTGCGGCGATAATCTCTTAGCCATAACTAAACCCCTTCAATTGTTGATATCGGTATTGGCCGCCACCCGATTGAATGGCGGCCGTCGAACATCAGTACCCGCGTACTGCCCATAACATAGCCCGCCCCGCGTTCCACAATTCCCGCTTACTGCCGCCTACGCCGTCAAACGTTTTTGAGATTGTTCCCGCCGCCGTGTAAATTGCCCAAACCCGAATGCTCCACGCCGTGAACGTGTCCACGCGTTCGCCGTGTGTAATCGTTCCGTTCTCACGTAGCGCGGCCGTTAGCCGTTCGGCCATAGCCGCTAGTTGTTGTTCCGTGATACGTTCCATGCCCTTACCCCTTCTCCATGTACGCGGCCACAGTAGCCGCGTATCGCCCCGCCGCGTGTATCGAACACGCCTAGCCCCAATCGGTAGCGGGTGGCCGTCTGCCCTATTGTTCTGATTGTAGTTGAGTAATCTTGTCGGCCAATTCATGCGCGAGACGTTCCGCGCGTTCTAGCGACGTTCCACGCCCCGTAAAATCATCAATCTCGCGGCGTATCTCATGCAAAATCTCGCGCCATTCGATTACGGCCGCACTGTTCGCGTTGCCCGCGAAACACGTCGGGCACTGCCATTCGCCCCCGTTCATGTCCCCGTTGTCGTACCATTCGGGTATCCATGTGGCCGCGCCACATTCGGCACATTCTGTAGGTTGTGTATCCGTGTCCATGATTCCCCCTTCTAGGGATTGGTGGCCGCCGCCTATCGTAGCGCGGCGGCCGTTCGATTAGTTAGCGGCCATCTCGCGACATTCGCGGCCGTTGCGTTCGCGTTCCGTGTGAAAATCAGATTCACAGATTGGGCATTCGTAGTATTCGGCACGTGCCATTCGTTCGGCCGCCATTCGCATATAGCCGCGTGCATAATCGGCCAATTCGCCAGATATGCGGCGCGTTGTTTCGCTATCTTGATTATCTCGCAATTCTTCCGCGAACTGTTCAAGCGTTTCCGCGATACCGTGCGCTAGTATCTCGGCCACCGTTGCGGGTATCTCAATCACTACCCGTTCGACGTTCTCCATGTCGTTCCCCTTCTGGTTGTTGTGATGTGATGATATTTAGTTATAACAACAACATAGCACGGATACGCGGCGGCCGCAACCCGATTAGGCCATATTTTGATAACGATATTGTTATAAAAAAACACTTGACAATTAGCGGCCGATAGTGTAATATCACGCGGCGCGGCAACGTCGCGGCATCATACACGACAACGGGCAGAATATCAAGCACATAATTATAACAATATCGTTATAATTCGACACTTGATAATCACACGGAAAACCGATATAATCACGCGGCCGCGCTATTGTCTATAATGTCTAGTAACCCGATAGACATAGTGAACAATCTCATAGGATTCACATAGCCAATTCATAGGATTCACACAGCAAACGCCAAGCGGCCGCTATCGAACATATGTACGAAACATCACGGATTGTAATCGAACAAACGTTCGAACGGGGGTGTGGCACTATCGCATATTTTTTTTGTTGTGTTTGGGGTTGTAGCCTACTGTATGATTGTGGTTGGAGGTGTGTGTCTAGTGGATGATGTTGACCGCTTGTTGTTGCGTGAGTATGGGCGTAGGTCGCCGCAGGAACTTGAGGTGTTGACGGGTGTGCCTGCGTTGGAGGTTGCTCAGCGTTTGGAACGGGTTTTGGGTGAGCGTGATTTTTTGGGTGAGGATGCGCGGATTGGTGTTTTGTTGCAACGGTTGGATGGGATGGTTGCTGAGGTTGAGTCGCGTATGTCTGGTATTTCTGACCGTAATTTGGGTTCGGTGGTTAATGCTGCGGCTGGGGCGATTGGTCGTCAGTTGAAGGTGTTGGCTGATTTGCGTGATAGGTCTGTGGTTGACCTTGAGCGGGTGCAGTCGGTTTATGCGAGGGAACTGGTGCGTATTGTGGAGTTGTCTTTTGAGAGGCTTCTTGGCCGTTTGGAAGAAAGGTATCCCGATATTGAGGCTGAGGATTTGCGTGTCGAGTTTGAGGGTTTGATTGGCGTGGTGGCGCGTGAGGTTGATGATGGGGTTGTGTGATGTTTGATGGGATTGCGGTTCGTGCGTTGGAGGAGATGCGGTTAAAGTCGCAGGCTTTGGTGTATCAGTCTGACCCTGAGGCGTGGATGGCTGATGTGTTGAATATTCATTTGTGGTCGAAGCAGTCGGAGATTGCGGAGGCTTTTGTGAATAATCGTCGCGTGGCTGTGAAGTCTGCGAATGGTTGTGGGAAGTCGGCGTTGGCGGGTGCGTTGATTTCGTGGTGGTGTTCTGTGTTTCCTGTGGATGAGGCGTTGGCTATTGTGTCTGCACCTACGTTGTCGCAGATTGAGAAAGTTATTTTTGCTTATTTAAAAAACAATTTTGCGAGTGCTAAAACGTTGGGTTCGCCGTTGCGTGGGGAGATTAGTGAGGAGTTGACGTGGAAGGTGTTGAATCCTGTGACGGGGAAGAAAGATTTTTTGGCTTTTGGGAAGCGGCCTGCGGATAAGGATATTGTTAGTTCGTTTCAGGGTACTCGTAAACTTCGGACTGGTGTTTTTATTGATGAGGCGGGTGGTGTGCCACGGGAGTTGTTTACTGCTGCGGAGGCGGTGACGACTGGTGCGGAGTCACGGTTGTTGGCGATTGGTAACCCTGACCACCGTGGTACGGAGTTTCATAATATTTTTACGCGACCTGAAATGGCGGATGAGTTTTGGTTGGGTACTATTTCTGCGTTTGATTTGCCTACGTTTACAGGTGAGGTGGTGTATGCCGACCAGGTGAAGCAGGAACGGTTTTTGGCTGAGTTGACTTCGGTGGAGTGGGTTGACCATAAACGTCGTGTGTGGGGTGAGGGTGATGCTCGTTGGATGAGTAAGGTGATGGGTGATTTTCCTGGGGAAACGGATAATACTTTTTTTGGGCAGTCTGCGATTGATACTGGTATTGATACTATTATTGTGGAGGATGCTGCGGTTAAACCAATTTTGGGTGTGGATGTGGCCCGTTTTGGTGATGATGAGTCTGTGGTTTATGTGAACCGCGCAGGGCATGTGCGGTTGTGTGATTCGTGGGGGAAGGTGGATACGGTTGTGTCTGCCCGTAGGATTCACCAGTTGGCTATGTCGGTGGATGCGTCTGAGGTGCGGGTGGATGCGTCGGGTATTGGTGGGGCTGTGTTTGACATGTTGGAATCATTGGATGAGTTTGATGATAAACGGTATGTGTTGATTGGGATTGATGGTGCAGCGAGGTCGCCTGACCCTGCACAGTGGGCGAACAGTCGTGCCTATAACCATGACTCTTTGCGGAAGCAGTTGCTGGATGGCAAGTTAGATATTGACTTTGAGGATAACGAGTTGCGTGACCAGTTGTTGATGGTGACGTATCGGTTTAATAATCGTGGTGCTGTGCAGATTACGCCGAAAGATGAGTTGCGTGGTGTGATGGGTGGGTCGCCTGACCGTTTGGATGCGTTGATTTATGCGACGACTGATTTGAATTATTTGTTTACTAAGGATGTTAATGCGGTTAATGCTGGGGATAGGGTCATGTTTGACCCTGCTGACATACTGCAGATGAGCATTGATGATGTGGGTATGCCGTGGTAAAGGCATGATAAAGTAGTAGGTATGGCTAAAGAAACTGCTAAAGAAATTGCTCAGACGGAACAGATGGCTGAATTGCAGGGTGTTCTGACGGAGATTAGTGACAAGTATTCTACTGTTGAGTTTGAATTGCAGGAAAGGCTGGTTGAACTTGACCGTGTGATGGGTGGCGAGAATTGGATTCCCATTTTGTCGTATGGTGATGAAGGCCCTTCGATTGAACAGTTAGTTAATCGTGCGAAACAGATTCGTGTGGCGGCTACGCTGAATCCGCATGTAAAGCGTGGCGCAAAGTTGCGTTCGTCATATGTGTGGTCTGACCAGATTGATTATTCTGGTGTGCCTGGGATGGGTGAGCAGCCTGGTCGTGGGCAGGCGAATGTGGGTGCGCGTGTTGATGACCCGATTAATCAGCGGTATGTGTTTAGTGCGTTGGCGCATGAGGAACGCGAAATGTCGCTTTACACTGATGGTGGTTTTTTTCTTGTGGGTGATGACCGTACCCGCCAATTGCGACCCATTTCGTTGAATCAGATTAGTGGGCTTTATACGAATGATGATGACCCTTCTGAGGTGTGGGCTTATCGTCGTTTGTGGTACACGGATGGTGGGGTTACACCGAACGTGGAATGGATTTTTACTGACTTGTTTAAAGACAAGCAGACTGAGGCTATTATTTATAATGGTGTTCGGGAAACGGTTAATCGTAATAAGACCATGATTGATGGTTGGGTGAACACGCAACCTGGTTGGGCTTTGGGTTTCCCTGATGCTGGTTGTATTGTGGAGTGGGCAAAAATTTATTCCGAGTTCATCAAGTCGGGTAAAGTTATGACGGATGCTATGGCTCGTATTTGGGCTACCGCTAAAGCGCAGTCTTCTGCTGGTGCAACTCAGATTGCGGCGAAGATTGGTGGCGCAACTGGTTACGGTAAAGTTGCGGTTGGTAATGAACTTGCACCGTTGGCTACCGCTGGTAAGGCTTACGATTTTGATGCGGGTCGTGCGCTGATTGCGATTGTTGCGACAGGTATTGAGGTGTCGGTTGTGCATTTGACTTCTGACCCTGGCGCTTCTGGTTCGTCTTATGCTTCGGCCGCAACGTTGGATTTGCCGACACGCTTGGCTGTGGAGGCTCGTCGTCGTTGGCATGAACAATATGAGGAACGTGTGTTGCGTTGGTTGGGTGCGCGTAATCCTCGCGCTAAATTCCCGCCGCTCATTGATGGTGCAGAGTTGTATCGTAAAACGCAGTCGGTTGTTTTGAAGTGGCAGACGGGTCTTTACACGCCTGAGCAGATTAAGAATGAGTTGCAGTTAATTGTGGGCGACCCTATGCCTTCTGAAATTCCTGATGGTATTCTTGTTCCGAATAATGAATATAGTGTTGGTCGTAACGACATTGACCCGATTATGAACATTAATCCTACGGTTGGGTCACCAGACCAGGGTCAATCTAATGGCACTGGTTCGTTTGACGGCTTGGGTATGGATTTACGGAACGATACCATTCAGTAATATTGTGTTATTATTAGTTGATGAAACTTTTATCCGAATCGTCTAATAGCACCCTGACAAAAAATGGCAAGCGCTGGAAAGCGACGCTTGCTGTTCCTGGGCAGGGTTCTTCAGGTTTTTATTCTGAAGAAGTGCTAAAAGAATTTGGGCCGCAGGCTCTTGCTCCTGGCGCTAAAGCGTTCATTGACCACGATTCGACTCGTTCGCCAAAAGATATGATTGGTGTTTATCCTGACGGCGCATGGTGGGATGACGAAACGGGCAGCCTTGTTGGTGAGTTGGAAGTTTTCCCTCACTGGTCTGACTTTGTTGAAGCGGTTGGCCCTCACGCTGGTTTGTCTATTTATATGATGGGCGAAACAGATGCTGATGGTAATGTGACCACACTTATTCCCGACCAAATGAATGGTGTTGACTTGGTTTCATACCCTGGTCTTGCTGGTTCAGGGTTGGTTGAAAAACTGTACGAGTCTGCGAAAGCAAAACTCGCTACTGAGGATTCTCACATGGATGTTGAGGATACCGAAAATACGGAAGGAATGGATATGGATAGGGAAGAACTCCTTACCATCCTAGAAGGATTCAAAGAAGAAATTATCGCTGCGGTAATGGAAGCAATGATGCCTGCTATGGAAGATGTTTCTGTCGAAGAAGAAGCCGCAGACGTGGCCGACATGTCGGAAGTTGCCGAGGCCGCTATTCAGGCTGGTATCCCCGCTGAACTTCGTGCAGAAATTTATGAGTCCGCAAAGACTATGACGGGTGCTGCTGCACTTGCCCTGGTTGAGGCTCGTAAGGGAACGGTTGACGCAATTCGCAAAGCCGTAACCGAAAGCGTAAAGCAGGATTCGCCTGCTGGTCGCGTTGTTGAGGCTGGAACTGCTGGCTTCAATCTTACCGATATTGCAAAGGTTAAGTAATGGCTACTAACGAAATTTACCGTGACGGCTTTTCGCTGTCATACAAAGTTAACTCTGCTGTAGAGTCAGGAATGTTTGTTACTTTCGGCGCAACTGCTGGCACAACTGGCGGTGCTGCTACGGGTATTGTTGGTGTTGCAGAAACTGACGCTGAACTTGGCGCAGACGGCAACTACTATGCCACGCTTCGTTCGATTGGTGTTTTCACTGGAACGACCTCTTCGGCAACCGCGCCAGGTACTCCCATGTACCTTGCTTCGGGAGCAACATACGGAACGGCATTGACCACTACCGTCGGCTCTAACATCTTTGTTGGATACGCTATCAACACAAAGGGCGCTACCGCTGGTGACGCTTTTGTCCGAGTCAACAACTAAGGAATGATGATGACTGACCGTAAATCTCTTATTGAAAACGCGATTGTTGACATTGACCGTAAGGCCAGTGACCGTCAGCGCGAAGCAGGGAAACTGTACCTTGCTGCCCGTTCGGGTGACCAGAAGGCTAAGCACCAACTGGTTGAAGGTATTTCCACTTCGGACATTCCTTCGCTTCTTGCACCTGCTATCAACGTTGAGTTCCTTGCGAACTACGCTGACCAGCCTGTTGTGTGGAACGAAATTGCTGAAACCGTTATTGACGCACCTCGCTTTGGCGTGGTTGAGTTCGGTGGGTTCGACTTTGATGTTGACGCACTGAAGGGTGTTCACGACGGTGACACGTATGTTGGCGCTGGACTTCCTGGTGTTGGCGAACTTGGCGAGTACCCTGCTCTTGGTTTCACGACTGAGCAGTTGGATGCCGACCTTCGTAAGAACGGTGTTCGCCTCCGCATCTCATGGGAAGCCATTATGAACAGCGGAAACGTTGATATTATTGGTCGCGCAACCCAGGCGTTCGCACGTTACGCTGCCGAGCAGGAAGACATTGCGCTTGCTAAGCAGTTCGTTAGCACCGCTGGTGTCATCAACGCCTCGTTCGTTGAGGCTAACGACGGAACTGACCCGAACCCTGCACTGAGCCTGGAATCGCTTGAGGCTGTTCTTGCTCAGGCTGCACGTATCAACGTTGGTTCTGGCCGTCACGTAAACGCTCGTTCGTACCGCCTGGTTACCACTTCGGCTCTCGCGCAAACCGCTCGTCGTATTCTTTCGACGACTGAGGTTCGCCGCACCGAAGGTTCGGATGTTCTCATCCAGTCGC
>Ga0315905_10000545_pt1 | contig 40609 bp, 32 predicted proteins | sample LakEriMetagenome_5_FD_203522 | JGI IMG/M metagenome (GOLD analysis project Ga0315905, IMG submission 203522) | Freshwater fungal communities from buoy surface, Lake Erie, Ohio, United States - Buoy 4 MA121 | ecosystem: Environmental > Aquatic > Freshwater > Lake | place: USA: Lake Erie, Ohio...
TGTGCCCATCCAACGCCGGAGCGAGTCCCATAAGCCGCCCCGGCACCACTGGCGAAACTGGGAATAGACACTCTGCCATTTCCCAAAGCGTTCCGGCACCTCGCGCCAGGGATCACTCGTGCGCAGGATCCAGAAGAACGCTTCCAGATGTGCCGTCACCACGGCCGGCCGGTGCCCGCGCTTTCCGGCCCAGTTTTTGCGATTAGGAGTAATGCCGGTAAGTTTAGGATCGCTAGGATTTTTTGATTCGGGTGATATGCAGCGCGGGGAGGCTCCGGCTGCCGGTGCGGGTGAGCAGGCGCGGCCATTTGCTGACCGGGGCCCGCGCGCAGCTCCGCGCCCGCCGCGGCGGCAGCAGGGCTTCGCGCCGTAGCATCGCCTCCGCTTCGCTGATGATCGCCCGCCGCCGAGTGCCGCTGAGGATGCTCTGCGAAATCTCCATGGACAGCCACAGCGGCTCCACCACCGCGCGCACCCGCCGCAGACTGACGCGGGGCGCAAATCCTGTGCTGGCCGGTGCCAGTGACGGGCGCAGCTAATGACGGCCAGCAGTTGTGCGGTGTGAGTATATTCGACTTCCGGCCCCCCGCACCGGGAAGTACCGCCCGCTTCATTGGCTATGCCATACTGCCCGCCGGCACCCCGGCCGAAACGCAGCCGCAGTCCCCTGCGCCCGCGAAGCCAACGAAGGCAAAGAAATGAATCCGCCGGGGCCAGCCGGGCGTTTTGGCTGCGGGGTTCTTCCGTTGACCCGGCCATGACGTGCCGTTAACCGGAAGACCCTGTTCATTATTCACCGCTATCCCCAACTTCCCACATTTTATGGCACTCGCAGTCGGCTCCAAAGCTCCTGATTTCAAACTCACCACCATCGGCGCCAACGGCCCCGAATACGTCACACTCGGCACCGGTCAGAAGACCGTGCTCCTCTTCGTCCCCATGGCCTTCACCGGCGTGTGCACCAAAGAGCTGTGCGAAATTTCCGGCGGCCTTAACGAGTTCACGGCCCTCAACGCCCGCGTCCTCGCCATCAGCGGTGACAATCCCTTCGCGCAAAAGGCCTGGGCCGAGAAGGAGAACATCACCGTCACGCTGCTCAGCGACTATGACCACTCTGTCGCCAAAGCCTACGACGTGGCCTACGAAAGCTTCCTTCCGGAAAAGAACCTCGGCCAGGCCGGTGTCGCCAAGCGCTCGGCCTTTGTGATCGACGCCTCGGGCGTGATCCAGTATGCCGAGTCCCACGACAGCCCGGGCACGATTCCTGACTTCGCCGCCATCAAGGCGAAGCTCGCGGGAATCTAATCCGGCCGGCCTCCCTGTCGGCGGGTTGTGCTCATGGCACAGCCCGCCTTTTTTGTATCTATCGCTCAGTCCTCAATGGTCACGGCATCGCCGATCTTGAGATGAGAAAAGAAAAACTGCACATCCGCCCGCGGCATGCGTACGCAGCCGTGGGATGCGGGATAACCCGGGCAATTTCCAGCATGAAGACCGATCTCACTGCAGTTGAGGCGCATGAAGAAGGGCATGGAGACTTTGTAGATCGTGGAAACCCAGTTGCGCTGTTTGTCAGTGATCACGAATTTCCCCGTCGGTGTGGCGCAGCCTTTACGGCCGGTGGAAACCCGGCTCGTGCGCACCAGTTCATCGTTCTTATAAAGCATGGCGCGCTGTTTCGAGAGCGAGATGGTCACGCGATAAACCGCCTTCTCCAGAGCGGGATTGCGGCCGAGGAGCAACTGGGCCGCAGGGATGTGTTCCTTGTCGCAGGCGAAAACAACCGGGAAGCGCTTCCTGGATTTGGTCTGCAATCCGCGGCGGGCACCTTTCTCCAGGAGCAGCTTGATCATTCCCGTATCGCCGCGCGCGGCTGCAATCATCAACGGGGTGAGCCCCGAGTCTTTCTTCAGCCAGCGCTGGAAGGATTCGTCCTCAATGCGTTGCAGGAACTCTTCTTTGACGGGGCTGACAAAAGAATGATTCGGATCGCAGCCGCCTTCCAGCAGCAGACGCACCATCGGCTCGTTTTTTGCCACCACGACAAAGTGGAGCGCCGTTTGCCCTTCCGCGCCTGGAGCTTTGGCATCAGCGCCCTTGGCGACCAGGAGTTTGGCGAGAGTTCCATTTACGTCGAGCGCGGCACGGACCAGCAGTGGATTCCCCGCCGCATCTTTACGGTCGGGCGAGAGGCCATACTGGAAAAGCGAATCGAGCAGCGTGGCATCGCCTTTGGCCATGGCCGGTTCGATGAAATCATACGGATAGCCGCCATGCTCGAACATGCGCCTGGCCAGCGTGAGATTTCCTGCCGGGAGGACCGCCGTCAGTGGCGAAACCCCTTCGACGGCCGGCACATTCGGATCAGCCCCCGCCTGCAGGAGCCGGGCGGCCAGTTTTTCATTCCCATGCCGGACGGCTTGCTTAAGGGCCGCCGGAGCCATGGATACATCCGCTCCATAAGTCAGGATCAGCTCCACGCATTCGAGGCTTTTCTGCTTTGCCGACGCCACCAGAGCGCCCCCTCCGGCGTTTCCATCCGCACCGGGAGCGAGTGCCGCCGCCACAAGGCGGGCGTCCCCACGGCGGCAGGCGGCAAGCAGGAGTTTCTGCACCGCGGCACTCCCGGACGGCTGCCGGGCCAGCAGCGCAATCACCTGGCCATGATCATCCGCCGCCATCGCCGCCTCGATCGCTGAGGCTGACTTGACGGCAGAGTCCTCGGCCGCCACATCATGCAGCGCCGAGGTCCCCAGTTCCCCATCCGCCCGGACCAGACAAACCGGCAGGATGAACAGGATGACCGCGGTGAGAAACGGCGAGGAGAATAGCTTCCATTGGTAGGAAGCGGTTGAAAATGGCGGAAACTGTATTTTTGGAGTCTTCACAGGGTGTGAGAGGGGGCCGGAACAAGTGTGGAGCGGGGGTTTTGCCAAATTTACTACTTTTTGCCAAAGCAGGGGGCCGTTTTTTGCGGATTTTTCATACCAGCCCCCTCTATTTGACGGGAATTACAGGCTGTACTGCAATTCAAAAATGCGAATCACGTCATCTTTACAGCCGGTGGAAAAACCTCTCGCACCTTCGTCTAAATACTGCCCCCCATTGCGCAACCGCCTGCAGTTTCGCGTCAAAATGTGGATTTTTCATAATTCCACCGTCTCAATGAACCCTTCGCCCTTCCACAAGATGAGCCGCCAACTTACCCTAACCGCCGCCGGATTGCTCAGTTTATCCGCAGCCAGCTGCTCACTTCCCACTAAAGAGAATTGAAAACAGATCCGCGAACGTAGCCTGATCCCGGTGCTAATCGAAGCGAACCGGAAAGCGGAAACGGCGGCGAATCCGGCGGTCAAACCATAAGAGCAGGATGCCGTTCGCGTGCAGCCAGTGATGCCCCCGAGGTGGTCAAGGCCGCCTATGCCAGCGCCGTGCCCGGGCGCACCGGCTATGTTTTCAGCCCACACACCACACCACAGAAAGTGGTGGATGTGCGTGGTTTCCAAATGGGCAAAGAAGTGCGCGGCCCCTTTACTGGCCAACCATTCCTCGTGCCAGATTTCAAATCAGTCGCCGCCGTTTCGGAGCCATCGACGGAAACCGCCCCTCTGCGTCCCCGGCGCACTACAGAAGTGGTCCCCCATGCGCCCGCTCCGGTTCCACAGCCGGATCCGGGCATGGAACGTCTGGAACCTGCACCAGCCCCGCAAGCCCCAGCGCCTCCACCACCAGCCCCGAGCCCTCCCCTTCCGCCCCCTCCTATGACACCAAAGCGAATATTCCTTACGTCACCCGGGTCGCTGGCCGTCCAGGCTTTATTTACAGCCCGCACTCAGTTGCCGGATGTCGCCGGGACGGTGCCAGGAGTGGCCGTGTAGTGCCCTTATACGAACAAGCTCTTCCGTGTTCCCGAGCCGATTTCCGAGAAAGCAAGGCCTCAAACGCCGCCGGCACCAACTCCTGCACCGGCACCGGCTCCGGCTGAGCCAAAAGAGTCCAAGCCACCCGCTCCAGCATCGAATCCGGCTCCAGCGCCGGGGCCTCAATAATCCGGCGGGCTCCATCTGATCTACAAAAAACGCACCCGGCTTCGGCCCGGTGCTCTTTTTCTTTGCACTAAGCAGTCGCGCCCGCTATGCGCCTGCTCATGTCAGAGGAAACCCCGGATCTTCCATCCCCTCCGCGCGCCCGCATTCAGGATCTCCCCGCGGCCGAGCGCCCGCGTGAAAAAATGCTCCGTCAGGGACCCGGCGCGCTTAGTGATGCGGAACTCCTCGCTATTTTTTTCGGATCGGGAGTCGTCGGCATGAGCGCCGTGGGACTCGGGCAGCGGTTCATGCAAAAGTACGGCACCCTGCACGCCCTGAGCCGGCTGAGCGCCGCAGAACTCCAGGAGCAAAAAGGCGTGGGGGAAGCCAAAGCGCTGCACCTCGCCGCGGCTTTTGAACTCGGCAAACGCCTCGCCCGGGAGACCACCGCGCGCATTCCCATGAATACGCCGGAAGCTGTCGTAAATCTCATCGGACCGGAGTTGCGCGCGGAACCCCAGGAGGTGCTCAAAGTAATGCTCCTCAACACCCGGCTTGCGCTCATGGGAGTGGAGGAAATCACGCGCGGCACCGTCAATGAAACCATCGCCCATCCGCGTGATGTTCTCCATCATGTGATCCGCCGACGGGCGCATTCGTTTCTCATAGTGCACAACCACCCGGCTGGCGACCCACAGCCGAGCGCTGCCGACCGCAGCTTTACCCGGCGGTTGAGGGAAGCCGCGGATCTCATGCAGGTGGCCTTCCTGGATCACATCATCATCGGCCTGCCGTCGGGAACGTGTCCGGGATATTTCAGTTTCCGGGAAACGGGCATGATGTAAGTGGACGCCGTTTATGATCCATCCCACCTCATTGATTTCCCCCTCGGCCACGCTTGGCCCGGATGTTCTGGTGGGCCCCTACGCCATCATCGAAGCGGATGTGCAGATTGGGGCCGGCTGCCATATTGAAGCCCATGCTCAGGTGCTCTCTGGTGTGCGCATGGGTGACAACAATACCGTGGGACGCGCCGCCATCATTGGAGCGGAGCCGCAGTCGCTGGGATTCGACCGAAAGGTGCCCAGCGGCGTCCGCATCGGAAGCGGCAATACCTTCCGCGAGCATGTGACCATCCACCGCAGTGTGCATCCCGGCGGAGAGACTATCGTGGGCAATGACAACTTCCTCATGGCAGGTGCCCACCTCGGACACGATGTCATTCTTACCGACCGCACGGTGCTTGCCAATCATGTCCTCATCGCCGGGCATGTCGTCATCGGCAGCCGCTGTTTCCTTGGCGGCGGCGCGGTTTTCCACCAGTTTATCCGCATCGGGGATCTCGCCATGGTGCAGGGCGGCAGCGCCTTCTCCCGCGATATCCCCCCGTATTGCACCGGGTTCCTCCTCAACCGTGTGGAAGGTTTGAATACCGTGGGGCTCCGGCGCGCCGGGTTCGACAGCAGTGCCCGGTTGGAACTCAAGCGCGCCTGGGCGGAGGTCTATCGTTCGCCGCTGGGGCCGGTAAAAGCCGCGGCCCGTGCCCAGGAGGAGGCCCGCTGGACGGAGGCCGCACGGAATTTCCTCGAATTTGTAGCCAATCCCGGAGCCAAGGGAGTGGCTGGCCCAGGCAGAGATCGCTGAGCGCCACCGCACGGTGCTACGCGGCCGGGATGGCTCCGATCCCAATGAACTGAGTCTTCCCGAGTGGCAACGGATTGGACTCATAAATATCCACCGCATTCCCATGCAGCCCACGGGTGCAGGTAGTGCTGCGGGCACCAAACATCATGGGCCGTCCGCTCACAGGATGGGCCCGAGGTAAATCATCACATGGCTGACATCCGGCCAGCGGCTGGCCACATAGGTGCCGCGCCAGAATAGCAAATCGCCCAGCCGCACCCGGGACAAAATCCACGCAGAATCCGTGCTGCCGCTCACCGGAGTATGCCGGCCGGCACGCTGCACCCAGACATACTGGTCGCTGGCTGTTCGGGGCACATTACACACGCCCAGCCGGTCGAGCACACATTTCACACTGCAGGAACAGTCGAGCACGCCCCGCCGGGGATCCATACTCCCAAATTGATACTGCAGCCCCATCCAGGATAGCCGCTCGCTTTCGACAGCGATCGCCTGCGCCAGCGGCATCCTTCCCGGTGCAGGCAAGACCACTGGCCGCGGTGCCGCCACAGGCCGCACCGGCTACCGATCGACCGGAGGTTAAGGCCACGCAGGAAGTGCGGGCCGGTGCCCAAAGGTATAAATCGGCCGCCGGAACCGGAAGATAATACACCGGCCTCGTCTGCGACCATGGAGCTGGAGGTGGCGGCGGATACTGCACTCGCGGAAGCGGAAGCGTCCTCTACCCCAGCCCTCCTTGAGCCCAACTCCGGCCGGACATAACCACAATACACCCAAGTGCCATGAGAATGGCAGCAAAGTCAGGCGGAAAACGGCCACCACTCGCGAGATTAATATAATTTCAATAATTAAGCGGGCCCTTTTTCGCACTGCACACCAAAAACCCTATCCACAGAGCCCATCCCCCACGGAATCTCCCGCCAGTGCTTATTCAGGCAGCACTTCCGCCTTGATGTCCCCATTCGGCCCTCAAACAGTCACAGATTCGGGGGCCGCTTCCCTGGCCGGCAGGTTCCCGGGAGCAGTTACCGCCGGAGGTGCAGGCTGATTCAACGAAAGCCTCTCCGACGGGGAGGTGGCGAACACTGCGACTCCACTCCCTCCGGCCCCTTGCGCATCCGCCTTGTTGTTCGCGGGAGCCGCCTTGCCCGGAGACTGCGCTGCCGCCTTCGCGGGCTCGGCTTTGGCTGCCGTGTTGGTGGAACGCTCACTGCCTGCCAATGAATCCCCGCGGCTTTCCTGACCGGCACTGTTCCAGAATTAAATAACCGCCACCAGCACAGTGGACGCGAGGAGAATATCCCCCCCCGGCATGCTGCTCCGGCAGGTTTTGCGTCGCGCGGGCCGTTTGCACATACTCATGACCCGAAACCTCAGCAAAGTCGCCCGTGCCGAACTGATCCAGATAGTCCGAGAGTTCGACATCGAGATACCGGCTGTAAATCTTAAGGAACCCTCGCGCATAGACGAGGTTCGCAAACCGCGACAGATGGTCATTCTCCAAATCGCGCAACCGGGCGGCAGGAATGCGGGTGTGGAAAGCCGCATCTTCGATGCTGAGTTGCTTCGCGATTCATACCTGTTCGAGCTGTTGGCCAATACTGGACATGTTGGAACGGGAAAACCGGTGACGCCCCAGACCTTTAGTTTCCAGCAGGAATCCATAAATTCATTGTTACTCTCCCGTCAGCCATAGAATTGACGCAACTTCTGCTTGCCCCGCGCCGGCAAATATACACGATGCAGGCCACGCGCACATGGAGAGGTGGTCGAGTGGTTTATGGCTCCGGTCTTGAAAACCGGCGTGGGGTAATTCCCACCGTGGGTTCGAATCCCACCCTCTCCGCCATTCTCTTAAGCGGCTCATCTTCAACAGTCTGAAGGTTTTCTCTCGGACTGATTTGTAGACAGTGACAACACAAATGGCAACATGTCACATCGAATGAGGGGCTGATTTGTCGAATTTGCGTGATCAAGATCGGTCTGCATTTTGGATTTCTCCGGGCAATATCGGGTCTCCATGAGGAGCCTTCCAGCAGGGGCATTCCTGATTTGTGGAGCGGCTAATTTGTCGGAGAATACCTCGGTCTTAAGGAGCCGAAGGCTACTTGTGGCATAAGGGCGCGGGTGCGGCGCGGAGTTAACCTGCGTTGTGAAGGTAACTCATGAGACTCTCCAGAAGGATGAGCCTGACGCCCCGCTGCTGACCGGGCTGGCGGAGGCTCTTGCTCGCCACCGGCGGGCGGAAGTTGTTGCGCTCGCTGGGCAGGATCAGCTCATTCATTTTGGCGCGGCTCAGGCCCGTGTAGGGGCATAGTTCGCCGGGCTTCGGGAGCCGGATATAGACTGGCCCTCCCGTAGAGATTGGCACCTGAGCAGAAGCATGGCTGGATTTCGACCCAGGCTCACAATCGCCGGAAGGTTCGCTCTCGGGTAGAAGATACGCGTTCTCAATTTCATCCACTCCTACGGTGAAGTGGCTCACGAAGGCCCGCATGAGCCGGATGCGGCGTTCCGTTGGCAACCCATTCCAAAAGCATTCCCTGGAAGGTGTCTCAGATACTACGGGAGCGGTAGCCAGTTTGCGCTTCAACGCGGCCAGATTTTTTCGGCATCAGCTATTTTGGTCTCAACTGGCTGGCGGAGCTGCTCAAACCGCCGTTTGGAAATCGCAGCGGTGCCATAAATTTTCTCAGCAGCAGCGCGTTCTGCTTTTAGTTCAACGAGGGCTCCTTGTGCTCGCGCCGCCTCAACCACCAGTGCGCCGGCAGGCGAACCGGAGGATAACCCGAGCATAAGTTCAGGGTGCGTGTGGATAATTGCGCCGAAATCAGCTGAGAAGATAGCTTCCAGGTCTTCCTGATCAAGACTCGTTGCACTGCGGTTTCAAGTCCCAAGTGGAGCGGGCCTCGGCTCCGCAGGCGACGAGTTCATTTGGGATTACTTACCGAAGCACTTCCCGGACTGGCTTCCTCTCATTGAGCCGCATGAGGATGCTCAACTGGAAGCGGACGTAACAGAGTATGAGCGCTGGTTGAAGTCGACCTACTGTCGCTGCCCCTTCGCCGCGCGGTCGAAAGCTGGCGTCGCACGGTGGTGAGGTCCGTTCTCTTTTTCACCTGGCGAATGGAGGGGGCGGAGCGCACCCGGGATTCCGGAACTCACAAAATCCCGGGCAACTTTCGAGACAAACCGCGGCCACCTGCAGCTCACCGGGCGAGCGCTTTGAGGCGCTCGAGGAATCCGGGGTCGCCTTCGCTGGGGGTTGGGGTGTTCGTGGGGCGGGAATGGACGGGACAGGCACCAGCGGGGATGACGTCTTCGGGGAGGGTTTCACGGATTATGCGGCCGTTGCAGGCGGGGCCGGCTACGGTGCCGCTGGCGCCGCAGATGTCCACGGTGCGGAGCGGGGGGCTTTGCCAGGAGCCGCCGCGGTAGTCGAGGGCCTGGGCGCGGCGCATAATTTCGGTCCAGACGGGGAGGGCGAGGCGGCTGCCGTAGCCTTTTTCGATGATGCGCTCCGGGTCGTCGAGGCCCACCCAGACGCCGCAGGTGATGCGGGGGTTGAACCCGATGAACCAGGCGTCGCGATAGTCATCGGTGGTGCCGGTTTTGCCCCCCAGCGGTCCCTGGATGCCGGAGCGGCTCACTTCCGCGGCGGTGCCGCCGGGGGCGCAGACTTTTTCCAGCATTTTGGTAGTGAGCCAGGCGGCACCGGGGCGGATGACCTGGGGGTCCATGACGCCGCTGCGGAAGACAAGGGTGCCGTCGTTTTCCTCAATGCGGTCGATGAGGAACGGGCGGCAGCGGACGCCGGCATTGGGAAAGGCGCTGAAGCCGCTGACGAGGGACTCCAGGGTGACGCCGACATTGCCGAGATAGACCTGGGCGGAGCGGGACTCGATGTCGCCGAATCCGGAGCGGGCGGCGATGTCGAGCACGGCGTCCATGCCGGCGAATTCCCCGGCGCGGACGGCCATGGTATTGCGGCTCTTGGCGAGCCCCCAGTCGGCGCGCTGCAGGCCGGTGAAGGTCTTTTCGGAATTGTAGGGGCGGAAGTCGGGGTCGCTGGCGGAGCGGATGTCGCCGGGGCGGATTTCGCCGTCGTTGATCAGGGTGCCCGGGAGCATGCCGCGCTCGATGGCGGCGGCATAGACGAAGGGCTTGAAGGTGGAGCCGGCCTGGCGTCGGGAGAGGAGGGCGCGGTTCCACGTGCTGTGGTCGGCATCGCGGCCGCCAACGACGGCAAGGGTGGCGCCGCTGGCATTGTCCAGCACCACGACGGCGCCCTGGAGATAGTCGGGCGCAGCATCGGGGTCTTTTTGAAGGCGCTGTTCAAACTGGGCGCGGGTGGGGTGTTCGTAGCCCGGCTGCTGCTCGATGCGCGCCAGTTCCTTTTCCATGACCGACTCGACGGCGCTCTGGAGCTTGGGATCGAGCGTGGTGAAGATCTTGAGTCCGCCATCGTCGATGGCTTCGGCGTCGAGCACGCGGTCGAGGTCGCGCTGCACGGCATCCATGAACCACGAGGGATTCGGCGCATTGGGGGGCGGCATCACTTTCGTCACCCGCTCTTTGATGCGGTCGGCCTCCGGCTGGGTGAGGCGGCCCTGCACCACCATGCGGTCGAGCACCATATTGCGCCCGCTGACGGCGATCTTGTAATGGCGGAAAGGCGAGAATTTGTTGGGGCCGCGGATGATAGCGGCGAGCATGGCGCACTCGTCCTCGCTCATGTTGCGCGCGGGTTTTCCAAAGTAGCACTGCGCCGCACGCTCGATGCCGTAGATACCGGTGCCGAAGAAGATGCGGTTCACATACAGCTCGAGGATCTGGTCCTTGCTCAGGGCGCCCTCAATGCGGCGCGTGAGGGCGATTTCCAGCAGCTTGCGGTGGAGCGACTTTTCTTTGGTGAGCGGATAGCTGTTCCGCGCCAGCTGCATGGTGATGGTGCTGGCCCCCTGCGTGGCGCCATCGGCCACGCGGCGCACGAACGCGCGCACCACGCCCTTCCAGTGCACGCCGCCGTGGGAGTAGAATTCGTTGTCCTCGCGAGCGAGCAGGGCGTTGATGAAGAATTGCGGCACCTCACTGAGCCGGATGACGATGCGGTTTTCCCCGTGCAGGCGGCCGATCTCGCGGCCTTCCCGGTCATACACAATACTGCGCTCCGGCATGCGGCCGAGGTCGTCCAGGCTGTATTTTCCGGCCAGCGTGCTGTAAACGAGGTCCAGCAGCAGCAGGGCCACCACCCCGCTCACGAGGCCGGCCATGGTCAGCCGGAATGACCACCGCCAATACCACGGCCAGCGGGCAATGCGGGCGCGGAACTTCGGTAAAAGCCATGGCAGGCGCAGGCGACTGGTCCGGGCAGGCGAACGCGGATGCATGGCAAAAAAGTCAGGTCAGACAGAGCGGGTGCCTAACGCCCCGGCGGCGGCATTTGCCCGCCGAAGATCTGGGCGAGTTTATCCCCCTGCTTGCCGCTCGCATACCAGCCGTAGAGCAGAAACGCGAGATGCGCTGAAGCGATGAACGCCCAAATGCCAAATGCCCAGCGGGCCCAACCGTGATCGGTGGCGAGAAAGGCGAGCACCGTGCCCCAAATGAGGCTGCGGATGAACCAGCGCTTCAGCTTCTCTTTGATCATCGCGCGAAAGGCCTGAACGATCATCTGAGGCCCCATGGCGGCGAACTCCGCCATGCCGGGCATGCCGCCGGTGCCTTCAGTCGTGGCGGTCTCGCCGTCTTCGATGACTTCAAAGTCGATGACTTCCGCCTCCTGTTTCGCAGGCGTATCGGGATTGTGAGGGTCTGTGGACATGGTGGATGGTCAGGGCTTCGCGGGACTGATCACTTTGATCAGGGCGATGGCCTTTTCGTTGATCTTGCGCACCTGCGCTTCGTCCATCGACTTGCCCTCCGGCACGTCGAGCAGTTCGCGGATTTCGTCGATGGTTTTATGCAGGGCCTGGATGTGCGGCAGGTTCTTGAGCGAGGGATCGATGTCAGCCAGCGTAGCGGAGAAATACTCTGCGAGATCCTTGCGGGCGAGCACCGAGGCGCGCTCCGGCAAGTAAGGCTCAAGGGCCGCAGTGCTGGCGATCTCCAGTCCGCGCACCCAGCCACCCATGGAAATGAGGTGCGCCATTTCCATATCGCGCAGGAGCACCATTTCGGCCTCCACATCCTTCTGCGTGGAGGCGAGGTCTTCGCGCAGGGTTTTCCAGTCGCCGAGAGCGCTGTTTTCCAGAATGGACTTGGCGTGTTCTGTGACCCGGGCGCCGGCGGCGAGCACTTTGGCATGACGCAGCACCGCACGCCCGATGTTTTCCAGATCGTCCACCTTCTCTGACTGCGCCGAGAGAAAGCCGTCGCCAATCAGGACGCCGAGAGAGAGAGAGACGAGCGAGCGGTCCCCGGGAGTGCCTTTGGGGGTTTCGCGCCGCAACTTATCATAAGGCAGCGCGCCCAGCTTATCGAGGGAGCCGAAAATCTTGCGGATGCTCGGCGTGGTGAATTCATTAACGCCGAACTCCTCTTTCAAGTGAGGGTCCTCCAGCAAATCCTCCGGCACTTCCGGATCAGCCTCCGCGGCAGGGGCCTCCGCAGTTTCGGCGGGCTTTTCCGCGGCGGGCGGGGCGTCATTCTGCGCCAGGGCCGGGCGGGTCAGGCTGGCTGCGAGGATCAGAGATAAAGTGATGGGGCGCATGGTAAGGGTGAGGAGTCCGGGAATATTCGTGCCGGGAGCGGGGGATTTCGAGCGGATTTCCGCAGTTTTCTGCGTTTTCTATATGGTCGCAGGGGCGAGGAATTGCATTCTGCAAAAACCACTTGCGGCCTGAAAAACGCTGTGGGAATATCGCGGCCCTTCCCGCCCCCGGCAGATGCCAACGGCCTGCCGCGCGGGACTCTTCGTTTTTAGACCTCAGGCATCACTATGGCTTTCGCAATCATCAAAACAGGCGGCAAACAATACCGCGTTTCCAAAGGCGACAAAATCGACGTCGAAAAGCTCGACGGCGAAGTGGGCTCCACCGTGAGCATTGGCGATGTGCTTTTCTACGGAGATGGCACAAACCTCCGCATCGGCGACCCCAAGCTCGAAGGAGCCAGCGTCAGCGCCAAAGTAGTGGACCAGTACCGCGCCGATAAAGTGATCAACTTCAAGTATAAGCGCCGTAAAGGCTATCACCGCACCAAAGGCCACCGCCGTCAGGTGACCCGCCTCCAGATTGAGGCCATCAACGTCTAATTTCACCCCTCACCCCCATTTCGTCATGGCTCACAAGAAAGGTCAAGGTTCCGTAAAGAACGGTCGCGACAGCAACAGCAAGCGGCTCGGCGTTAAGAAATTCGGCGGCCAGCAGGTCATCGCCGGCAACATCATCATCCGTCAGCGCGGCACCAAGTGGGTTCCCGGCCGCGGTGTTGGACTGGGCAAGGACTACACGATTTTCGCCGTGACTGACGGTACCGTGCGGTTCGACAAGGAAGGTCGCCGCGTGAACGTGGACGACGTCCTCTCCGCATAACGATTTCGCCGCCCCGTGCGGCAACAAGATTCTCTTCATTGGTTTGGAGTGATCTAAGGCAGGCGGTTCTGTGAGTGCAGGCCGCCTGCTTTAATTTTGTACCCGCCCCTCCGGCAGACGCGTTGACATTCCAGGGCCGCACGGCAGAGATAGGAGTCCCCCCATTTCCCATGACGCGCTCTCTCATCACTCTGCGCAGTCTGGCGCACTACTGGCGCTGGCATGCCGGGCTTTTCCTGGGTGTGGCGCTTGCCGCCGCCATCATCGGCGGTTCACTGGTCACGGGGGATTCGGTGCGGGCCACGCTGGCTGGCCAGGCCGATTTGCGGCTGGGCAAAATCGCCACGGCGGCCGCAGCGGCAGACGGCTTCTTCACCGAGGGCCTGGTGTATGCAGTCAATGAAAATCTGGAAACCAGCGTGACGGTGGAGCCTGCACTCTACCTGCAGGGCAGCCTGACGCTTTCAGATTCCGGAAACCGCACCGGCGGAGTGAATCTTTACGGCGTGCGGAGTCAGTTTTTTGACTTCAGTTCCGCGCCTCCCGCGCAACGGGCAGCCCCCCGTCCACCGGGTCCCTTCACCGCCGCCGCCGGGGGCTACAGCGGACTCTACATCAACAAGGCCCTCGCGGCCGCTCTGGGGGCCACGACCGGAAGTGAACTGATCCTGCGGTTCGAAAAACCCGGCTTCATTTCACGCGATGCACCACTTTCCGGCGAATCCGACCAGACCATCACCGCGCGCATTGCGGTCAAACGGGTAGTCGAAGACATGGAGATGGGCACCTTCAGCCTCGGGGCTGGTCAGGCTCCTCCCTTCAATGCCTGGATCGGCCTGCCGATCCTCCAGGAACTGACCGGTCTGCCCGGACGGGCGAACCTCATGCTTTCAAACAGCGGCGATCACGCGGGCCTAGAGAAAGCAATTGATAAAACACTGACCATTGAAGACGCCGGCCTGACGCTGTCCGGGGAAGGCGACCGCCGCGTTCTGGCCACCAGCCGGATTTTCCTCGCCGACGACCTCGCAGCGAAAGTGCAGGCGACTTTTCCCAAAGCGGCGGGAGTGCTGACTTATCTCGTCAACGAGATCCACGCGAATGGCAAAATCACGCCCTACAGTTTCGCCACCGCCGCCAGCAGTGCCGCGCCGCCGGCCGGAGCGGAATCACCGGGCAACAGTGTTAGAGTTAGTCAATGGCTGGCCGACGATCTGGCACTCAAGACCGGCGACGCCCTCACGCTGAAGTTCTTCCGCGTGACCCGAGCCCGCAATTTGGAGGAAGCCACGGCACAGCTCAAAGTGGGGCGCATCCTCCCCATGAACGATCCCACCGTGCGGCGCGACTGGACGCCGGATTTCCCAGGCGTCACAGAGTCGGAAAACTGCCGCGACTGGAAGCCCGGGATTCCGATCAACCAGGAGATCATCCGCGACAAGGACGACGCCTACTGGAAGGAGTTCAAAGGCACGCCAAAACTCTGGCTGGACCTCGCTTTAGGTCAGGAACTGTGGGCCAACAGGTTCGGTTCACTCACGTCATTCCAGATACCGCTGGAGGGTGTCACTGGGGAAATGAAGCGCAAGCTTGCGACGGCGCTGACGCCTGTGGAAGCGGGCATCACGGTGGTAAATGTAAAGGACGCGGCAGGCAGGGCGGTTAGTGAAAGCATGGATTTTGGCGCGCTGTTTGCCGCGATGAGCAGCTTTCTCATTCTCACGGCGCTGCTGCTCGCCGCACTGCTGTTTGTGTTCAGCCTGGAACAGCGGGCGCGCCAGTGCGGCGTGCTTCGCGCCATGGGATGGACCGGACCGGAGGTGCGCCGGCTTTTCCTCTCCGAGGGCCTCTGCGTGGCCATTCCGGCCGCGGCCGCCGGTGCTATGGGGGCGCAGTTTTATGCCCGCTGGACGCTGGGCAAGCTGGAGAGCGACTGGGCAGACGCGGCGCTGGGTTTACGCTTCATCACGGTCGTGCAGCCACTCACACTCGTTATCGCGGCCAGTGCTACCGTGCTGCTCGCCTTCGGCGTGATCTGGTGGGCTTCCCGGCGACTGCTGCGGGCCAATCCCAAAGACCTGCTCTCCGGTCAGATCAAACCGGTGGCGCTGCAGACCGGGGCCGCCCGCCGTTCCCGCTGGAAGCGATTTGTTCCCATCGGCACGGCTGCGGTGCTGGCAGCTGCGATGCTGGTGTTCACCCCGCGGGTGCCGCAGCACATTGCCCCAATGATCTTTTTTGGCGCGGCCTTCCTGCTGCTCGTGGACGGACTGCGGCTGCTCAGCTGGCGGCTGCAGAAAATGGACGCACCGGCCTCACAGGGAACTCTCCACGGCCTATGGCAGCTGGGGATTCGCAGCACCATTCGCCGCCGCGGCCGCAGCATTGCGCTCACGGGACTCCTCGCGCTTGGCGTGTTCATGATCACGGCGCTCAATGCCTTCCGGCAGGATGCGCGGCTCACGGAAAACCGCCGCGGCACTGGAACCGGCGGGTTTGCCTTCGTGGGCGAAAGCACGCTGCCCGTGTATGAAGACCTCAACAGTAATGCCGGCCAGAAGGCGTGGGACTTCGATCCTGACGAACTCGCCGGCGTCCGCTTTGTGCCCTTCCGGGTGCGTGACGGCGAGGAGGCCTCCTGTTTGAATCTGAACCGCGCTCAGGCACCGCGCGTTCTTGGCCTGAGCACCAGTGCCATGCCGGGTGATGCCTTCCCCTTCGCCAGCAGCATGAAGTCCAAAGGCTGGGAGCCCTGGGAATTGCTCGACCGACCCGCGCCGCCGGGCGGGCCGGTGCCGGCCATCATGGACCAGTATTCCGCCATGTTCGCACTGGGGAAGAAACAGGGCGATGTGATCACCGTGACCGACGGCAAAGGCAATCCGGTGCAGTTGGAACTGGTAGGCCTGCTCGCGGGCACCGTGCTGCAGGGGCAGGTCATCATCAGCGAAGAGAACTTCGTGCAACTGTATCCGGACACCAAAGGATTCCGCTTCTTCCTCGTGGACGCTCCGGCACAGAATGCGGAAGCCTTCCGCAAACTCGCGACCGGTCAGCTCGCCTCGCGCGACCTGACCCTAACACCCGCGCCGCAGCGGCTTGCGCAGTTCCAGGCGGTGCAGAATACCTACCTCACCATCTTCACCACGCTGGGCGGGCTAGCCCTGCTGCTTTCCTCCGCGGGCCTCGCGGTCCTCGTGGCACGGAATGTCCTGGAGCGGCGCGCCGAGTTTGCCACTCTCACGGCGTGCGGATTCCTGCGCCGTCAGCTGCGGCTGCTGGTGGTGTCTGAGCACTGGTTTCTTTTCGTCTCCGCCGTGGTGCTCGGCAGTGTGAGTGCCGCCCTCGCGGTGTGGCCGAATCTCCGCCTCGCCGGGGCCGGCGGTATTCCCACCGGCACGCTGGCACTCATCCTCACAACACTGCTCGCCGGCAGTCTGGCATTTTGCTGGCTCGCGGCGCGTCTCGCCATCACTCCGCGCCTCACCGGCGCACTGCGTCACGAATGATGCCGCCCATTCTCCCGTATCCACTGTCATGATTCACCGTCTCCTTTTCCTCACCTTTGCTGTCACCGTCTCCGCTCAGGAAGCTGCGGCGCCCGCTGCCCCGGCCGCGCAGAAGTTCGACTTTCAGGCCCTCGCTCCTGGCGAAGTGCCCGATGACTACATGGCGACGGATCAGGACGCGAAATTCGTCATCGCTGCGGAGGGCGACAACAAATACCTCGAACTCCAGCCGCAGCCGATCGTGGATGGCGGCATGCTCGTCGGCAAGTCTGTCAAAGGCCCCTGCACCATCACGGCCAAGATCAAAGCCACCGGCAAGCGCCGCACGCACCCGCGCTTTGGTGTGGGCCTTCATGGCATCAGCGGTCCGCGGCTGCGCGTGGTGCCAGCCACGAAGTCCATCGAGATTATCACCAGTATGGACAAGGAGGAAGCCGTCGCCACGGCGCCCTACACATGGGTTTCCGGAACATGGACGCAGTTGGAACTTTCCATCAAGCCCTCTGCGGACGCCAAAGGCAGCCTCGTGGAAGCCCGCGTCTGGGAAGACGGCAAGCCGCGCCCGGAGCAGCCCACCCTGACATGGAATGCACCGAATCCTCCCGCCCAGGGCAAAGCCTCGGTCTGGGGCACGCCCTACTCCGAGCAGGCGATTCGGTTCGATGACATCGAGGTGAAGTAGCCGCGCCCGGCGTGCTCAGTGGAACATCCCGGCAATGGAAGCGGTGATCAGGGTGGCCAAGGTGCCGCCAAGCAGCGCCCGCAGGCCCAGGGCGGCCAGCGAAGCCCGCTGAGTCGGGGCCAGCCCACCGATGCCGCCCAGTTGAATGCCCACGCTGCCGAGATTGGCGAAGCCGCACAGCGCGAAGGTCATGAGAAAGACGCTGCGTTCCCCCAGTTGGCCTGCGGCCTGCATGCTGCCGAGCGCGTCATAAGCCACGAACTCATTCAGCGCCAGTTTCGTGCCGAGCAGCTGCCCGGCGCGCAGCATTTCGCCGCCATCCACGCCGATCAGCCAGGCCAGCGGTGCCATGAGCGAGCCAAAGATGGCCTGGAGCGAAAGCTTGTCGAACACCCCGCCGCTCGCGCTGCGAATCCAGTCGTTGAGCGCCGCGCCGCCGCCCACAGGAATGTGCGCCCCGGTCCAGCCCAGCAGGCCATTCACCAGAGCGGCAAAGGCCACGAAGGCGATGAGCATCGCGCCGACATTGAGCGCCAGCGACAATCCTTCAGAAGTCCCGCGGGCGAGCGAGTCGAAGAAATTGGAGCCCACTTCATCCCGCGGCACCGTGAGGTTTTCATCAATGGCGTCGCGCTCCGGCACGAGGAGCTTGGCCACCACGATAGCTGCCGGCGCGCTCATGAGTGAGGCACACAGAAGCCACTGGGCGAACTCCAGCTGCTTTTGTTTATCTTCCCCGCCCAGCATTCCGATGTAAGCCGCCATCACGCCACCGGCGATGGTCGCCATGCCGCCGATCATCATGGTGGCCAGTTCCGAGCGCGTCATGCGCGGCACGTAAGGCTTCACCAGCAGCGCACTTTCTGTCTGTCCGAGAAAAACTTCACCGGCGGCCGCGAGGCTCTCCGCCCCGCTGAGCCGCATGACGCGCTTCATTACCCAGGCGAAGACATACACAATGCGCTGGAGCACCCCGAGGTAATACATGACCGACGTTAGGGCAGAAAAGAAGATGATCGTCGGCAGCACCTGGAAGGCGAAAATAAAGGCCCCGTCGCTGCCCATGAGATTCCCCATGGTTGGCAGGTCCACGAGCTTGCCGAAGACCATCCGCGCGCCCTCACTGGAGAACGCGGTGATATCCACAAAGAGCTGCGCCACCGGCCGCATGATGGCCGCCGTGACGTCCGTGGTGAAAAACGCCGCGGCCAGCAGCAGCTGCAGCGTGAGCCCCCCGGTGATGAGCCGCCAGTTCACCCGCCGGCGGTCCATAGAGAGCGCGTAGAGCAGCGCGAGCAGGACAAGGACACCGAGCAGGCCGCGGGCGATGATCATGAAGGGGTGACGTTAGAGTTCCTCCGGCGACGTGCCCTGCGCGAGGCTGAAATACCACTTCAGCAGCGACGGGCCATAGAAGAGCCAGATGACACCCCCGGCAGCAAGATACGGGCCAAAGGGAATGCGCCCCGCCCATTCGCGGCGGCGCAGTGCGATCATCAGCAGTGAAATGAACGCCCCAATACACGAGCCGGCGAGGATGGTGAAGAGCACTGCCTTCCAGCCAAAGAAAGCACCCACGCAGGCCATCCAGTTGGCATCGCCCATGCCCATGGCTTCGCGCGGCTGCTCCACCGCGGCGCAGGTGCCGCTCATGGACTTGATGCCCTCCAGCGGCAGCGTCTCCTCGACACCGGCGTCCGGCTTGATGGTCACCGAGTCATTGGTCAGTATGAGCGTCACGTTTTCCACCCGGCGTTCGTCCAGGGTAGCGGAGACCGCGCGGATGATGAGCCGGTCCGTGGCCCGGTTAAAGATGTTGGAGTAGCCTTCCTCCTGGTCCGCCACGCGGAAGACCGGCTCCTCTGCCCCCTCCGGTTGCGTCACCGACCAGTCCTCCGGCTTTTCAAAGTTAAACTTCAGCCGTCCAAAGGCCAGCTTTCCCAGATGCACGATGCACCAGATAACGCCGAACCCCAGAGTCGCTCCCCCGGCGCTGTGCAGCAGGTTTTCCCACCACACGCCCTCCACGATCAACTGCGGCACCAGGCCCGCGGCCACCAGTCCGGCGGCGGCGCCGCCCCAGGTGATTTCATGCGGGAGGATCTGGTGGTCGATGTCGATGAACGACCCCGCAACGGCCAGCGCGAGGAAGGTCCACGCCGCGAGCACCTTCCAGTCCCAGCCCAGCAGCACGAATGCCGCGAGGAAGAGCAGACCGGTGAGCAGTTCCACAAAGAGATAGCGCGGCGAAATGCGCACGCCGCAGTTGGCACACTTCCCGCGCAGCAGCAGCCACGAGAGGATGGGAATGTTGTGCCACATGGGGATTTGATACTTGCAGGCGGGGCAGAAAGAGCGGCGCGGTTCGCTCGTCTTCATGCCCAGCGGCAGCCGGTAGATCACGACATTTAAGTACGAGCCAACGCAGCAGCCAAAGGCCAGCGCGAAGGCGGCGATCTGCCACATCATGTGGGGCGGCAGATGGGACGCGGGATTGGGCTCCATGTCTGGTCGGGTGGGAGTCTCTCGGGCGCGGCGGCTTACTTCGCCTTCTCCACCGGCAGCCCGGCTTTTTGCCAGGCACCGAATCCGCCATCCATGTGGATGATCGACTTAATGCCCAGCTTCTTCAGCGTCTCCAGGCTCTTCATGCTGCGGCCTCCCGCCTGACAGTGCACCACGTAGGTGGCTGACTTATCCAGCGCCGCCGCCTTCTCGGCGAAGTCCTTGCTCAGGAAATCCACATTCACCGCGCCAGCGATGTGCCCTTCAGCGAATTCATCCGCCGTCCGTACATCCAGCACCTTCACCTTCGCGTCCTTCTTTGCGGCCGCCTCATCCAGCACCTTTTTGGCACCGGCGGCGTCCACGTGTTTCACATCATCCGCTTTGGTATCGGCGGCGGTAGTTGCGGGTTTAGCATCGTCGGCAGAGAGGGTCATGGTGGCGAGGGACAAGAGGATAGCGGAGAGCAGTGTGGATTTCATGGTGTGGAATGCAGTTAAAGTTTATGGCCCATCTTGAGCCGTTTCGTATCGAGGTAGCGCGTATTGTGAGGGTTCGGCACCGGCTGGATGGGCACCTGCTCCACAATTTCCAGCGAATGCCCCTCCAGTCCCACGATTTTTCGCGGATTGTTCGTCATCAGGCGCAGCTGGCGAATACCGAGGTCATGCAGCATCTGCGCACCGATACCATAGTCCCGCAGGTCCATGGGAAAGCCCAGCTTCAGGTTCGCCTCCACCGTATCCAGCCCCTGCTCCTGCAGCTTGTAGGCGTGAATTTTGGCGCTGAGCCCGATGCCCCGGCCCTCCTGGCGCATGTAGAGCAGCACTCCGCGCCCCTCCTCCGCGATGCGCTGCATCGCACTATCCAGCTGCCAGCCGCAGTCACAGCGCTGGCTGCCAAAGACATCCCCCGTGAGGCACTCACTGTGCACCCGCACCAGCACCGGCTCCCCGCTGCTCACATCTCCCATCACCAGCGCCAGATGTTCCTGCCCGTCGATCTTACTTTGGTAAAGATAAAGCTCAAAGTCCCCCCAGTCCGTCGGCAGCTTGATCACCTGCTCGCGTGACACCAACCGCTCACTGCGCCGCCGGTACTCGATGAGCGCCGCGATGCTCGACAGCTTCAGCCCGTGCTTCTTTGCGAAGACCCGCAACTCAGGCAGCCGCATCGGGCTTCCGTCGGCGCTCAAAATTTCGATCAGCGCCCCCGCCTCGCGCAAGCCCGCCAGGCGCGCCAGGTCCACTGCCGCCTCCGTGTGGCCCGCCCGGCGCAGCACCCCGCCCCGGCGCGCCACCAGCGGATTCACGTGCCCCGGCTGCACGAGATCTCCCGGCGCGCTTTGCGGGTCCGCCAGAATGCGGATCGTCGCCGCGCGGTCCTGCGCGCTAACCCCCGTCGTCACGCCGCGGGCGGCATCCACGGTCACGGTATAATTCGTGCGAAACGTATCGCGGTTCTGCGCCACCATCGGCCCCAGTTTCAACCGCGCAGCAATCTCCTCCGACACCGGCGCACACAGCATTCCCCGGCCTTCGGTAATCATGAAGTTCACCAGCGCCGGCGTAATCATCTCCGCCGCTCCGATGAGGTCCCCCTCATTCTCCCGGTCTTCATCATCGGTCACGATCACCAGCTTCCCGTTCCGGATGTCAGCGATGACATCCTCCACCGGATCGAATCCTTCTTGGTCTGTTTCAGGCATAAATATTCTAAGGCGCAGCCGCTGCCGCCCGGTGTGGACGGCTCTCAGGCTGGGCTTCGATAGACGCGTCCTGCACGCGGTGCAATGCGCACTCCACAGGAGATAACCAAAGATTCGCCCGGAGGGCCGGCACGAAAAACGCCCCGGGAGCGAACTCCCGGGGCGCTGCTAAGCGGTGGCGATGAACGCAGGATCAGACCTCGTCGCGAATCGGCTCATCCGGAATCCGGGAAGACGCAGGAACCTCGCCGGATTTGATGCCCAGCTTCTCCTTCACGGCCGCTTCGATCTCGGCATAGATGGCGGCGTCATTCTTGAGTATTTCCTTTGCGGCATCGCGGCCCTGCGCCAGCTGGCTGCCTTTGTAGCTGATCCACGAGCCGCGCTTTTGCAGGATTTCCTGCTCCAGTGCGAGATCGAGGAGACTGCCCACGCTGCTGACACCCTCGTCATACATGATGTCGAACTCCGCCTCGCCAAAGGGCGGCGCGACTTTGTTCTTCACGACTTTGATCTTGGTGCGGCTGCCAGTCACGGTGCCGTCGCTGTTTTTGATCTGCCCCACGCGGCGCACATCCACGCGGACGCTGGCGAAGAACTTGAGCGCACGGCCGCCGGGCGTAGTTTCCGGATTGCCAAACATCACGCCGATCTTCTCACGGATCTGGTTCGTGAAAATACAGCAGGTCCGCGCTTTGGAAATAAGGGCCGTCAGTTTCCGCATCGCGGCGCTCATGAGGCGGGCCTGAGCGCCCACAGTACTGTCACCGATTTCACCTTCGAGTTCCGCCTTCGTGATGAGGGCAGCCACGGAGTCGAGGACGATAACGTCGAGAGCGTTGGAGCGGACGAGCGTTTCACAAATGCGCAGGGCCTCTTCACCACTGCTGGGCTGGGAGACGAGCAGATCGTCGAGTTTCACGCCCAGCTTCTTCGCATACTCGGGGTCGAGCGCGTGCTCCACGTCGATGAAGGCCGCGAGTCCGCCGCGCTTTTGCGCCTGCGCGATGACTGTCAGCGTGAGGGTCGTCTTACCGGAGGATTCCGGGCCGAAAACTTCCATGATCCGCCCGCGGGGGAAACCGCCGGCACCCAGCGCGCGGTCGATGAGCAGATTGCCCGTCGGGATGACCTCGATGTCCATCTTCCGGTTGTCGCCGAGGCGCATGATGGAGCCCTCGCCGAAATCTTTCTGAATTTGCTGGAGGGCAGCGTCGAGGTTCTTGGCGCGGGCGGCGGCGAGACGGTCTTCTCCAGGAGCGGCTGAGGGGGCGGGTTTTGCGGGCATAGGTCTTATTTATAGTAGTAGGTGTGCTCGCGATGATGCCGGGGGCCGCGCCGGTGGCAATCGGAATCCCGCACCGTAATTTGACGGCCTGGCACCCGGGGCTGCGCTGTAAGAAGTTTCCGCCCGGCGCCGTGGAGGAGAAATGTCCCGTCCCAGTCCAGTTATTGCAGCCCTCCTCGCCACCGCGGTTTTCGCGGCGGGGGCGCCTGTGTTTGAGAAGGACATCCGACCGCTTTTGAAGGCCCACTGTTTTCACTGTCATGGCGAAGGCGGGAAGAAGGAGGGCGGGCTGGATTTCCGGCTGCGGCGGTTTCTGCTGCAGGAAAGCGACAGCGGCCCCGTGATGGTGCCGGGGAAGCCGGCGGAGAGTCATCTCCTGAAGGTGGTGCGCAGCGGTGAGATGCCCAAAGGCGAGAAGAAACTCACTGCCCCGGAGATTGCTCTGCTGGAGGAATGGATCGCCGCGGGGGCACCCACACTGCGCGAGGAACCGGAGAACATCCCGGCCGTCTATATCACTGAGGAGGAGCGGAATTTCTGGAGCTTCCGGCCTATTGTGCCGCCCCCAGTTCCGCCCGGTGATCCGCATCCGGTGGATGCCTTCATTGCCGCGCCGCTGCGGGCGGAGGGGCTCGACTTCCAGCCGGAAGCGGGGCGCGCAACACTGCTGCGCCGGCTTTCGCTCGACCTCACTGGACTCCTGCCCACACCGGAGGAGGTGGCGGCCTTCATCCAGGATCCGGACCCGCAAGCCTTCGAAAAGCAGATCGACCGCCTGCTCGCCTCCCCGCACTATGGCGAACGCTGGGGCCGCCACTGGCTGGATGCCGCGGGCTATGCCGACTCGGAAGGCCACGAGGAGGACCTCGTGCGTCCCCACGCATGGCATTACCGCGACTATGTGGTCAGGGCGCATCAAAATGACATGCCGTGGGATCAGTTCATCACGGAACAGCTCGCGGGCGATGAACTGGCGGGCCTAACGCAGGAGAATGCCGCGCAGCGCATTCACGAACCCGGCGCGCGCGACCGCCTCACGGCGACCGGATTTCTCCGCATGGCACCGGACCCGACGGGCGGCACCGTCGCGGATGCCGGACTGGCGCGAAACCAGGTCGTGGCGGAGACGGTGAAGATCGTCTCGACCTCACTCATTGGCCTAACGGTGGCGTGCGCGCAGTGTCACGACCACCGCTACGATCCCGTTTCCCAGGAGGATTACTTCCGGCTGCGCGCGGTTATTGAACCGGTTTACGACTGGAAGCACTGGCGGAACCCGGCTCAGCGGCTGGTGTCGCTCTACACGCCGGAGGAGCGGCAGCAGGCGGAGAAAATCGAAGCCGAGGCGAAGCAAATGGACGCCGAGCGCGTGGCCTTTGCCACCAAACGGCTGGAGGAAATCTTCGCCGAGCGCCTCGCCAAAGTGCCGGAGGCCGACCGAGAAGCCGTGCGCACGGCGCGCGAAACCGCCGAAGGCCAGCGCACGCCGCCGCAGCAGCAACTCCTCAAGCAATACATCGAAGCCAACGTGCCGAAGCACGAAGGCGTGCTCGAACTCTTCGACGGGGCCGCGAACAACAAACGCAAGGAAATGCAGGCCAAAGCAGAGGCCCACCGCGCCACGCGGCCCAAAGAGCATTTCGTGATGGCTGCGACCGAAACGCCCTCTGCGGTGCCGGAGACGTTCCTGCATCACCGCGGCGATCACGAGCAGCCGCGCGGCCGTGTGGAGCCTGCCGTGTTTGAGGTGCTCTCTCCGCCGGGCCAGCCGCTGCCGCTGGCTAAACCGCAGCCGGATTTGCCCACCACCGGCCGCCGTCTCGCGCTGGCACGCTGGCTCACCGGCCCGCAGAATCCGCTCACCGCCCGCGTGCTGGTGAACCGCTTCTGGATGCACCACTTCGGCCGCGGGCTGGTGGATACGCCCGGCGATTTCGGCCTGCTGGGCAGCCGGCCCACGCATCCGGAACTCCTCGACTGGCTCGCCGCCGACTTTGTCAGGAATGGCTGGCAGTTGAAGCGCCTGCACCGCCTCATCCTCACGAGCCGCACGTGGCGGCAGGCATCCATGGCGCAGCAAAGCCCCGATCACATCCGCCTCTACGCGGGCTGGAAACTTCAGCGCCTCGATGCCGAAAGCGTGCGCGACACCATCCTCCAGGCCACCGGCACCCTCGTGCTGCGCACCGGCGGCGAACCCGTTAGCGTCGCCCGCGATCTCAGCACCGGCCGCATCATTCCGGGCAAAGAGGTGATCAATCCCGGCAACGGCATGATCGACAAAATCGAGACCACCGGTGAGGGCGAACTGCGCCGCAGTCTTTACATCGAGAGCCGCCGCTCGCGCCCGCTCACGGTGCTCGATACCTTCGACCTCCCGCTGATGAATCCCAACTGCACGCAGCGCACCGTCACCACTGTGGCCCCGCAGTCACTCCTGCTCATGAATGACGCCTTCGTGGCTGCGCAGTCGCTGTCGCTGGCCGCCCGTCTGGAAAAGGAAGCGCCGGCGAATGATCAGGCCAAAGTCACGCGCCTGTGGCAGTTGCTCTTTGGCGTGTCACCCGATGTACTCGATACCGCCCGAAGCCTCGTCTATCTGCACCACCAGCGCGGCGAGATGACTGCTGCGGGACTCGATGCCGCGAAAGCCGCCAGCGCCGCGCTCGCTTCACTCTGTCAGGTGCTCTTCAGCACGAACCGCTTTCTCTACGCCGGGTAGGCACAAAAAATCCGGATGGCAGACCGCAGAGGGTCCACCATCCGGATGGAGTATCAGTTACGCAATGCCCGCGCTCAGGCGTCGAGCTTCGTCCACTTGGCGTTCGCCTTCGAAGACGCCACTACCGCTTCGATGAACGCCATGCCGCGCACGCCGTCTTCGATCTTCGGGTAGTCGTTCGCCGGGTCGTCCTTCGTCAGCTTGCGCTTCTCAAGGCGGGCGCGGATCGCGTTGGCGAAGTTCTTATACACGTTCGCGAACGCCTCCAGATAACCCTCCGGGTGCGCGGGCGGCGTGCGGCCGGCGGCGAGTGCGGCCGGGCAGAGATAGCCGTTGGCGGTGCGATACACCTGCATCGGCTGGTCCAGCCACTTCACGAGCAGCGTGTTCGGCTCCTTCTGGTGCCACTCCAGGCCACCCTTCTCGCCATAGACGCGGATGTTGAGATTGTTCTCCTCGCCCACGGAAATCTGCGAGCTGTGCAGCACTCCTTTCGCGCCGCCTTTGAAGCGCAGGAGAATGTTGCCGTCGTCATCCAGCTTGCGGCCCTTCACGAAGGTCGTGAGGTCCGCCGCGAGTTCGGAAATCTTCAGGCCCGTGATGTATTCCGCCAGGTTTTCCGCGTGCGTACCGATGTCACCGATGCAGCCGGCCGCACCGCTGCGTTTCGGGTCCGTGCGCCACGCCGCCTGCTTCTGACCGCTTTCCTCAAGGCGCGTCGCCAGCCAGCCCTGCGGATACTCCACCACCACCTTGCGCACCTTGCCGATGGCCCCGCTGGCCACCATTTCGCGCGCCTGCTTCACCAGCGGATAGCCCGTGTAGTTGTGCGTCAGGCCGTAGAGCAGGCCGCTCTTCTTTACCAGCGCCGCCAGCTGCTTCGCCTCGGCGAGGTCAAAGGTCGCCGGCTTGTCGCTCAGCACGTGGAATCCATTCTCCAGCGCCATCTTCGCGGGCGGGAAGTGCATGTGGTTTGGCGTCACGATGGCGATGAAATCCATCCGCTCATCCGCCGGCAGCGCCTTCTCCGCCTTGATCATTTCCTCGAACGTCCCGTAGCACCGGCTCGCCGGCAGGAACAGGTCCGCTCCGCTCGCCTTCGACTTCTCCGGGTCCGACGAAAACGCGCCGCACACCAGTTCAATCTGCTGATCCAGCGCCGCCGCGATGCGGTGCACGGCTCCGATGAATGCGCCGCGGCCGCCGCCGACCATGCCATAACGAATCTTTCTGCTCATGTCTTGTAGGGTTGGGTTAGTGGGTAAGTGAATGTGCGCGCAGAGGTAGCGGGCCGCCCGCAGCGTGGCAAGAAAGATTCAAGCCGCGCCGAGCCGCCGCCCCTACGCATCCGCCTCGTCGCGGATGTCCGCCTTCGCCCGCAGCTCCGCCACATAGGCCTGCACTGCCGCCTGCCGGTGCTCCGCCGTCATCCGCTCCACCACCGTCGCCTGCACCTCCTCGAATGGCACCGGCACCGGCGGCCGCCACCCCGTCACCTGCGCCAGGTGGAAACCCCAGTGGCTGGCAAACACCGGACTCGTCTCCCCCACATCCAGCGAGAAAATGATCAGGTCAAACTCCTCCATAAACTCCCCCCGTTTGAACCAGCCCAGGTCCACGAGCTTGTCCTCCTTGTCCGTGTGCTCCAGCGCCAGCGCCTTGAAGTCCGCACCCTCCAGCGCCTGACGCCGCAGGCTCCGCAGCAAATTGTAAATCCCCTCCCGGTCCTCCGACTTCTCCACGTGCTTGAAGAGATGCAGCGCACTCACCTCCTCCGCCGTCATGAACTCCGCCTGGTGCCCCTCATACCACGCCCGCTGCACCTCCTCCGACGGCGCCCCCTCCGGGCCCCAGATGTCCAGCATCAACCGCTCCACCCGCAAGCCCGCGCGCACATCCTCCACCACCAGGTGCTCCTGGTCCGGCTGCAGCCCCACATTCGCAAAGAAACTCTCCCGCCCCCCGTGCTCCGCCATCAACCGCTCCACCGCCGCCGTCACCGCCCCCGCCTCCATCTCCGGATACCGCCGCTCCGCCTCCTGATTCAGCAGCACCCGCGCGATGAGATTATCCTTCGCGTAGGTGCGGAATTCCGGGTCCCGCTCACAGCACGACACCCGCGCCATCCGTTCATAGTGCGCTTTGATCGCCTGAAACTCCTCGTTGATGAGATCATTCGGAACCGGTTCGCCGTTTACAGTAAGTGCCATGGGAAATGCCTGAGGTTAAATTATTCGCTGCTCTCCCAACGCCCTCCGCCGCCCCTCCCTTCCACGCAAGCCGCAATGCACGGGCCCGAAGGCCTCCACCACGCGCCCGCCCCTATCTCCACACTTCCATCTAATGAACGGGATGAGCCTCGTCCTCCTCCCCATGGCGGATAAGATCGCCACGAATCTGGCAGCTCTGCGCGCTGCGGGACGAATGTTTGCTTGAGGATCGCGCGCCGTGAGAGATAATTTCTCTCATGAGAACCGCCACTGTCGCCGACCTGCGCAACAACTTCCGGCTCGTTTCCTCGTGGATCGAGCACGGAGAGACCGTGCAAATTCTGAAACGCGGACGGGTGTTTGCCTGCCTCACTGGAGTGGGGGCGGGGCCGGCGCCATCCTCCCTGCCCAAGCCCGACATCATGGCTCAGCTCAAAGAGGTATGGGGAGACCGCGTGTTTTCCATGGATGAAGTCCGCGCCTTGCGGGAGGCGGAACTGGCGGAGGACCAGGGATGATCGCCTACCCCGACACCTCGTTCCTCTGCGCCCTCTACCGCAACCAGGTGAACTCGCCCCAGGCGGCGCGGCACTTCGCGCAGATGCCGGAGCCGCTCCATATTGCCTCGCCTTTGCTCTTCGAGTTCCGGCAGTCAACCCGCCGGCAGGCCTACCTCCACAGCAAGGATCCAGCGAAGGGGTTTGACCGGACCACGGCGCAGACCGCCCTCGCGAAATTCCACGCCAACATCGCCGCGGGTGCCATCGTCGTGGTGCCCGTGGACTGGGCAGATGTGGCCAGCATCGGCGAGCGCCTCTCCGCCCAATACACCTGGACCGAAGGCTACCGGGGATTCGATGTCCTGCACGTCGCCACCGCCCTCCACCTCGGAGCCAGAGAGTTCCTAAGCTTCGACACCAAACAGCAGACACTGGCCAGAGCCGAAGGCCTCGTGGTGCCGCTGTGAATGGCAGGACCGCCGGTTACGCTTGTCACCAATATCCATTAGTCGCACTGAATCGAAGTGGCGGCGCGATTGAAAAACTGTAACTAATTCCAGAATACCACACGCCGGACTCTGCCCCTATCACCCATGATTGCCACACTGAACCGCATCGCATTCTTCCTGATCGCAGCCGTATTCACCGCGAAGGCACAACTCGTCACGGATGATTTCAATGATGGAGTCATCGACACCTCTAAATGGGGCACTTCCACCTTTGGATCAGGGACTGTCACGGAGGACAGCGGCACCCTCAACCTCACGAACCGAGGCCGAATTGTTTGCACAACTACTTTCCCGCTGGGGATAGCACTGGATATGCGCGTTACTTTCTCGGGGGCGGTTTCAGAGGAGTTCAAAGTAGTCCTGCGCACGGACGGTGCGTTCGGGGGGGCCTACGGTGAGACGCTGAATGGGGTAGTGGTCGCTTTACGGCCCTCTGTGGACAAAGTCGAGATTATCGACTTCACAGCCGGAGGCGTTTATCTGCAGGATGTCCCTTACGTTCTGAATACAGGATTGGCCTATGACCTCAGGATAACAGATGATGGCAGCACGCTGAACGTCTATGTAAACGACTTCACCACTCCTGTTGCGACCGCCAGCACCGCGTCTAATTCCGGAACAAAATTATCGGTCTACAATCGGGAAGCTTATCCCCCAAGCAACCACATCACGAACATTGATCACATCAGGGCGGTGGCATATCCCCTCACAGAGTTTCAGACGTGGTATGAAAGCTATCATGCAGGACAGGGCCACCAGGCTGATCCGGATGCAGACGATAACCGGAACGGACTGTCCAACTTCGCGGAGTTCGCATTTGCCGTGGACCTGCTCAGCGGACAGCCGATGGCAAATATCCTGCAGGCCGTCTCGCGGAACCAGTTGACCTATCGCAGACCAAAAGGGAAACGGCTCACCTACACTTTGGAACGCAAGACGAGCGCTCTTGAGACAACGTGGCAGACAGCAACTCCGGTTACGCATTACACCGAGACCGTGGTGGACGAAGGGACAACAGAACTCGTGCAGGTGAACCTGACGGCGTCCCCGATCGCCCGAACCTATTACCGCGTGCGAGTGGCAGCATCCGCCGCTCCCTAAACGGGCGAGCCTGAGGCGCGCCGTCCCCTTCCCCAATCGCGGGCGGGAAATGGCTGGAAGGAGGGAGGCAGCGGGCTGTAACGGCGGGGATGAAACTGATTTGCCCGCTGCTCTCGCTGTGTCTTTCCCTGCCCGTCGCTGCTGCGCCGGAGGCGTTTGAAATCACGCCGGACCGGCTGGGGGATTTGCCGCAGGGGAAGGAGGCGGACGGGATCGCGGGGGACATCGTGATGCGGAATGATCTGGTGGAACTAACCGTGAGCGGGAATCTGCCGGAACGGCGCGCGAACATGAGCACCTTCTACGGCACCGGGGGAGAGACGCCGGGTTGTCTCTATGACCTGGGGCTGCGCGGGGCAGCGAATGATCAGCTGACGGTCTTCAGCCCGGCGGGACAGAAGGGCGCGGTGTCGTGGGTGCGTATCGTGAAGGACGGGCGCGAGGGTGTGGCGGAGGTGGAGACGGTGACGACGGCGGCAGCAAACAAGGGGCTGTATAAACGGCACACATGGCGGCTGCGCGACGGGATGCAGGGGGTGGAAATCGAGACGGTGCTGCGCAATGAGTCTGCCGCGCCGCTGAAGGTGGCGGCAGATGACAAGCTGACGCAGCTCCCGCAGAACGGGACCTTTCTGCCCTACTACTGGGGCAATGCCGTGGACCCGGCGGACCGCGCGGGTTATGCCGTGGAGCCGCTGCGCGCGGATTGGGAACTGGCCCCAGGGCAGGAGCGGACGGTGACGCGGTTTCTGGCGGTGAGCACTTCGCCGGCGCTGGCGCTGGGGGTGCTGCTGGAGAAGGCGGGTCCGGCGGGGCGCGTGGCCCTGCATTTGCGCGATGCCGCTGGCGCGGGCATCAGCAGTGCCACGGTGGCAGTGGTGAATGGCGGCAAGGAGGTGCCGGCTTACCCTGACAAGGACGGCAGGCTCTCGCTGCCGCTGCCGCCGGGCGATCACGAGCTGCGCATCAGTGACCAGGGACGTCAGGCGATGAAGATTTCGCTCACGGTGACCGCGGGCAGCAAGGTGGAGCGGGAGCTGGTGCTGCCGCCGCCTGCGGCCATCGACTTTACCATCACCGAGGAGGGCAGCGGGGCCTCGCTGCCGTGCAAGGCGCAGTTCATTCCGCGCGACGGCACGCCCAAGGTGGACCTGGGGCCCGCGAACCGGGCGCATGGCTGCGTGGACCAGTGGCACGCGGAGAACGGGCGCTTCACCGTGCGGCTGCCGGCGGGGAGTTATCAGGTAATCGTCACGCGGGGCCCGGAGTATTCGCACCTAACGCAGGAGGTGGTGCTGCGCGAAGGCCAGACGGTGGCAGTGACGGGACAACTGAAGCGCCTCGTGAATACCACCGGCTGGGTGAGCGCGGACTTTCACAATCATTCGACGCCGAGCGGCGACAACACCTGCGGCACGGACGACCGGCTCATCAATCTCGCCGCGGAGCACATCGAGTTTGCCCCCGGCACCGAGCACAACCGCATCTACGACTGGACGCCGCACCTGACCAAACTCGGCCTCACGCCGTGGATGAGCACGGTGACGGGCATGGAGCTGACAGGGAATAATCAGCACCTCAACTGTTTCCCTCTGAAGCCCGAGCCGGGCAAGCAGGGCAACGGCGCGCCAGTGTGGAATTACGACCCGCGCATTTCCGCCATCACGCTGCGCGACTGGCAGGGTGGCGATCCCGACCGGTGGATCCAGGTGAATCACCCGGACATGCAGCGGGTCTTCAATGACGCCGACGCGAACGGGGAAGCGGACCGCGGCTACTATGGCATCACGCAGTATGTCGATGCCTGGGAGATCGAGAATTACATCGACGCCGGGATCCTCGCAGATGCGCCGTTCCGCATTGTAGAAACCGCACCGGGCCAGCCGCGGCGGGTGGAGTTCATCCGCGAGTTCATCTATCTCCAGCTGCTCAACAAAGGACACCGGCTCAAAGCCGTGGCAGTGGCGGATGCGCACTCAGTGCACGGCAACGGCGTGGGCGGCTGGCGCACCTGGCTGCCTTCCACCACGGATGACGCAGCGAAGATCGACTGGCGCGCGATGTCCTCCGCCGCGAAGGCCGGTCACAGTGTGCTAAGCACGGGGCCATTCCTCACGGTGACGGCTAATGGCACGCAGCCAGGCGCTGAGATCAAGTCCGGCGGGCAGCCGGTGGCGCTGAAGGTGAAGGTGCAGTGCACCGATTGGCTCGACATCGACCGCATTCAGGTGCTGGTGAACGGCCGCCAGGTGAAGGAACTGAATTTCACGCGGCAGAGCCACCCGGACTGGTTCAGCAATGGCGTGGTGAAGTTCGAGCGGGAGATTCCCGTGCCGCTCAAGGAGGACGCGCACCTCATCGTGGTGGCGTATCATTCCACGGGCAGTCTCAAGACGTGCTTTGGCACCAGCCCGCAGGCGAAGCTGAAGCCGCAGGCCTGGCACAATGCCATCTACGTCGATGTGGACGGCAACGGCTGGCAGCCGTCCGGCGACACGCTGGGCTTTGATCTTCCCACCATGCGCATGAGCGTGGAGGAGGCCCAGCGGGTGCTGAGTCTGGCGCACTAATTGCGCGGCTGCTGCAGCTCCAGCGGCAGCTCCCCGGGCACTTTGCCGGTGGTGTAGGTGGCGACAATGCGGTCGCCTTTGCGCACCACGAGGGTGATGCCATCCATGCTCTCACGGTAAACCGCCCCGGCCGTGGATGATGTCCGCTCACCGCTGGTATCGGTGCTGCTTTCGCTGACAACGGCGGCGGACTGCCCCGTCTTGACCGTTTTTGTGAGGACGACTTCGCCTTTCGTTCCGACCAGATCCGCAAAGGTGGCTGATCCGCGCACGATCTCCTTCACGCCACGCTTGTCCGCGGCTTTGGCCGCCGTGTTGAAAAACCCGACGACGATGGCGTAATCGACCGTGAGACCGGCGACGCGGGTGCCGGGATCGCGGCTCCAGTTGCTCAGCGTGATTTTGTAGCCCTCCTCCAGCACCCGGGTGCGGGACACTGCGGAGCTGCTGTTGTCACGCTCCGATGAATTGATGGTGCGCTGCGTGCCGGCGGCGGTGACGGCGTCCACTTTCACCGTGAGCTTCATGGGCGGATTCGCCACGCGCCATTCTTCACAGAACAGCCGGTCTTCCCGACTTAAATCCGCGAGGGGGATTTTGAACTTCCTGCGGTCGGAGCGTTCGATCTCCACATGCAGCTCATCAGCGGCTACGATCGTGCCTTCGATTTTCTGGCCTTTGAGATTGGTGAAGGTGCGGGCGAAAAGCGGGCAACTGAGCAGTGTCAGGGCGAGAACAGGGAGAAAGATCAGCTTCATGGCGTCAGGTTTCATCAAATCCAGGTGCGGCAGCGGGCCGCGTCCAGCAGATTTCTGCGGAATGCGGCGGCGGGAGGCCCGGCTTTTCGTTGCGCAAGGCAGGGCGCGCGCTAAGGGAGCGCGACTATGGTAGAAGTGCGATATCGCGGCAGTTTTGGCGACAATCTCTTCCAGTATTGCTTTGGCAGGCTGCTGGCAGAGCGCTGGGGCTACGAGTTGCGGGCGCTGCCGCTGCCGCATTTCCCCAACACCGCAGAGCCGGTGTCCGGTCACTGCTGCCTGACGCCGTTTCACTCGTGGTCCGGCATTGCCGCCGAGGAGCGGCAGCTGGGGATGCTGCTGCGGGGCCGGGAGATGACAGCCCCGCTGCAGGGCCGGCTGGTGCTCTTTGGGTGGTTCCATCGCTGGGAATATTACCGCGGCCATGAGGCCAAACTGCGCCACTGGCTGGAGACGGCGCCGCCCACCGAGAGGGCAAGGCCTGGCGATCTCGCTATCTGCCTGCGCCACCGCCGCCCGGAGGCGTGGGAAGAGCCGGGCATCCACGCCGGCCACGCGCCCAAATGGGGGGTGCCGGCCCCCTCGGTGGAAGCAATCCGCCGCCTGGTGGAGTCCACGCCCCACGAGCGTCTCGTGCTCCTGACCGATGCACCGCTGAGCCCCACGGTGAAGGAATTGTCCCGTCTGAATCCCGTGCTGAGGAACATTCACTGCTTCTCCTCCTGGAACTGGCTGCGCACCTGCCGCCGCATGGCCATCACCGTTTCCCATCCGGCGGAATGGTGGGCCGCACAGCTCTCCAGCGCGGAGGAAATCTATGCGCTCGACCCCTGGCCCGCGGACAAGCAGGCGCACTGCGGCGGGCCCTATGGCTGCGGATGGGTTGGCGGACGCCCGCTGGGCCGCCCGGAACTGCGCGTCACCGAACCCCGCTGGAAGTATGACTGGTAATCCTCCCCCTGCCCGTTCCCGCCACGGAAAGCTCCAGGCGCTCTGCGTCTCAGTGAACTATGCCGACTTCCTCGAATGCATCGCGCCTAACGTGAAGCACTTCGACCGCTGGCTCGTGGTGACGCATGAAAGCGACACGCGCACCCAGGAAGTCTGCCGGCGTTTCGGCATGGAGGTGCTGCTCTCGCAGCGGCTCTACGAAAACGGGGCGAAGTTTCACAAGGCGGCCGCGCTCAATGAAGGGCTGGAGGCGCTCGATCAGGATGGCTGGGTGGCGGTAATGGACAGCGACATCCTGCTGCCGCACGACTTCCGCGAACGTCTGGAATTTCAGGACCTCAACCGGGAATGCCTCTACGGTCTTGGCGGCCGCCGCATCTGCAATACCCTGCACGAGTTCACCACCCTCGCCGCCAGCGAACCGTGGGCCGATAATCTGATTCACACCACTTTCGTTATCGGTTTCTTCAACCTCTTCCATCTCAGCCAGAAGCGGAACCGCTATCCGGACGACGTCAGCACGGATGCCTCGACTTATGACGTGGTCTTCAGCGACCGCTTCCCTGCCCCGCTGCGCCGCTATCTGCCATTCGTCTGTCTACATGCGGGGGCGGCTTCGCGGAACTGGTGGGGCCGGGTCACGGATCCATTCTTTGACGAAGGCACGCTGGAGGAGGCTGTCCGTGTGCCGGACCAGACCGCAGCGGTGGCCGCGGCCCTGGGCGGACCGGAGAAGCAGGCCGCGCAAATCGGCTGCTACCGGGGCCTGCTCACGAACACACTCGCGGCTCACTTTAGCCGCGTGCATGTCATCGACTACTGGGGCCTGCTCACCAAATCCCCCTCCACGGCCATGGCCGCGGACCTCGCCTTCCTCGCAGAGCGTTATGCGGCGGAAACCGGCGGCACTCCGGGCATCACGGCACTACAGACCAACTCGGACGCCACCCTGTCAGGCATCCCGGACGGCAGCCTCGATGTCATTTGGCTAAGCGCAGAGCCGGATTACGACTTCCTGCTGAACTTCCTCCCGCTGTGGCTGCCCAAGCTCAAAGCCGGCGGGGCCATCGCCGGGCGATTCTATGATCCCCGGCTGCTGCCCGGTCCCAGTCAGGTCGTTCATCTGCTGCTTGGCGTGCCGGAGCAGACGTTTCCCGATTTCCACTGGATCAAGCGCATCGCGAATCCGGCCGCGCTCGCCGCCCGGCTGGTCCCTCAACCGCCCGCCGCCGCACAGCGCGGAGTCGTTTATGTCTGCATGAAGGAGATCGATGTCGAAGGCATCCTCGTCTCCTGGCAAACACTGCGGCAATACTGGAACGGCCCGGTGACCATCCTCAGCGCGGGCGAGGAAAGCCCTTCGCTGCGGCTTGCCTGCATCCGGCTGGGCCTCGACTTCCGCCATGTGCCGGCCGCATCCGACCGCTATCCGGAACTGCTCAACCTGCTGCACGCCGTGCAGTGGTCGCCCTACGATGAAACGGTTTACCTCGGTGCCGCCACCCTGCTGCGGGGCAGTCCAGAGTTTCTTTTCGACGCCGCGGCCACCGCTCCAGAAGGCGCCGCCTTTTGCCGCTCTCAGGGCCGCAACCGGCTCCAGGTGGAGACTGCGGCCTTCGCCTTCACTCGCTACAGTCCGGTGATCGACCTCATCTGCGGGCTTTCCGCGGCCTTCATAGAACTGGGGCCGCAGCTGTGTGCTCTCCGCGCCATCGCCGCAATGGTGGAATCCGGAGAACTGCCGGTCATCCCGGCGGGCCCGGTGTGGAGCGGCCCGGTAAAGCGTATGCCGGAGGAGACCCGTATCCTCGCGATGCCGCGTCTCGCGCGGGCTGGGGCCCTGCATTTGATCCCCGCATGGCAGGAAGCCGAGGCGGCCGTCATTGCCCTCATGCAGCGCCCGCCGGAGGAACGTCAGGGCGCGGTCACTTGATCTGCGCGTCCAGCAGGGTGCGGAGCGAAGCCGCGGCCGACCGCTGCCGGCTGATTTCCGGGGGCTCGATAGGGCCTTTGTTCAGGTAGGCTTTCCAGCGGCCTTTGGTGCGGTCCAGCATTTTGGCGAGCAGTTCAACTTCGCTGGCGTAAGACCTAACGGACGGATGCAACTGACGCTGCGCGGCCTTGAGCGCATCCATCGCTTCACCGAACTCTGATTTCTTGAATCGGGGCGGCGGAATATGAAGGGGATAGCGGCGGCGGTCGGTGCTCAGCGCGGCGCGGGCCAGGTTATCAATGTGCCGGAGCGAGCCCCCGGGCGTCAGCGTAGCCGGGCCACCGGTAGTGACACTCAGCAGAGCGGAGGCACTGAGGTGATGCGGATGCCACGCCACCACCTCTTCAAGTGCCGCGGTGGTTTCCGGACGGCGCAGTTCCGCAAGCGGATTCCCGGAACTGCGCAGCCGGGCCGCCACTTCATTAAAGCGGGAGATGGACTGCTCCAGTTTGGGGGCGCGCACAGAACGGCTCAGCGCCATGGCATCCCCGATGGACGGGGCGCGGTGCAGCGTGATGTGATAGAGCAGCGGCCACTGGCTGGGCGTCAGGTAGAGCCAGTCGCTCAGCGGCCCGTCCATTTCATCCGGCAGGATGAGGAGCCGCGTCGTCTGTTGCAGCGCGGCCGCGGGCAGCAACTGTTCCACCGTCATGGCGGGTGCCAGTTTGCCATCCGCCGTCAGCCCCGCAGCGAGGATGCACTGCGGGTCCGGCGGGTGACCGCTCAACAGCGCATCCATAGCAATGGCCGCCCCGGCAAACAGCGGGGGAATATCCAGAGCGCTGGCATCCGGCACTGTGATCTGGACCAGCCAGCCGTCCGGCCAGGCCTCGTGCCGGCGCTCCAGCATAACGCGCAGCCCGTCGGCACGGCGCTGCACTTCCTCACGCAATGGCTGACGGTCTTTCTCCTGCATCGCGCGCTGGAGCGGCGCCGGCAGAGAGAGCCTGATGCCGGTATGTCCGGGACTGGGCACAGCCTCGGCCTGCACAGTCAGAATGCGCAGCTGTCCGTCCTGCAGACCCGGCAGCAGGACCCGCGCCCCGGCATTGCGCAGCTTCAGCTCCACGACCGCGGCAGCAGCGAGACTGTCCACACGCGGGCCTGGCCACGGAGGAGTGGCTCCATAGGTCAGCGGCATGATGTCAGGCAGAAGATAGGGATCCAGCCGCCCGGCAATGTCATACAGCAGCCGCGCCAGCACCTGCGCATCATTTTGTGCGGCATCCTGCAGTTCCCGGGCGGTGCGCATCAGCCGTCCGGCGACGTCTCCAGGCGTTGGCGGCGGCTGGGTCGTCAAGGGGGCTGGAGTCACTCCGCGGGCTAGCTGACCATTGGCAATTAGGCACGAATGGTCCTCGGGATGAAGCCGGAGAGCCACGCTCAGCGCATGGGCCCGGAGGGCGTGATTGACGCCAGGATGGTCGGGGAAGTTCCGTGCAATGGTATCAAGGTCACGCACCAGTGCTGCGACGGTGCTGGTGTCGAGCAGCACCTGCAGGGGATCAAAGAGCGGGGCATTCAAATCCGGGCGCGGATAATCGCCATCAATGTCATGGCGGGTCACCGTTCCGGGCGCCTGCGCCAGAGCGAGGACGGGAAGCATCCATGAAAGCAGAAACAGCAGCAGGCGGCAGCACATGGTCAGGACTCCGGATAGAGCAGCACGGCTGCACGGCGCTGGCGGAAGGCGGCTTCATCCCCGGACCACAGCGCCATGGTTTCCGCGACGGAGCGTCCGCTGCGGATGGAATCGAGCGCCGGAGGATGCACCAGCAGCTTCTCCATGGGGGCCGCGTTGAACTTGTCGCCGTGCAGCCGCTGAAGGGCGGTGGCGAGTGCGATGCCAGTGCGCACGGCTTCCACTTTGGCACGGTCTTTGACGGTGAAGCGCACGCCTTTGCAGGCCTCGCCTTTGAAGACGCCCGACTCCGGCGTGAAGGCCGCCGCGGCTACGGTCAGGCCGGGCAGTTTTTCCGTCTCCAGGGCTGCCGCGAGCCCGGTACCGTCGATCCATGGGGCGCCCACGAGCAGGAATGGTGTCTCCGTGCCGCGGCCGACAGAGACATTACAGAACTCCAGAAGCGCCACGCCGGGATAGACCGTCGCAGCTTCGAGACTGCGCATGTTCGGCGACGGATTGACCCACGGTAGGCCGGTGCTCTTGAAATCGCGTGCCCGATCCCAGCCTTCCACGGGCACCACGGTCAGCGACAGCTTCAGCTTGCGCTCCGCAGCAAAGAGGCGCGCCAGTTCCCCGGTGGTCATGCCATGGCGCAATGGAATGGAATGACAAGCGACGAAGCTCTCTTTCCCCTGGGACAGCGGACCCTCCACGGTTACACCGTTGACTGGATTTATGCGGTCCAGGACGATGAACTTCTTCCCGTACTCCGCTGCTGCGGTCATGCATTCAAGCATCGTGGAAATGTAAGTATAGAACCGGCAGCCGATGTCCTGAATATCGAAGACGAGCGCATCCACCTCCTTGAGCTGAGCAGGCAGCGGCCGGCGCGTTTTGCCGTAGAGGCTGTAAATGGGAAGCCCGGTTGCCCGGTCCGTGCTGTCTGCAATGCCATCGCGGTCCTCACTGCCGCGAATGCCGTGCTCGGGGCTGAACAGGCTCACCAGTTTCACCCCGGGGGCGGCCGCGAGAATGTCGATGGTGGACTTCCCACTGCGGCTGCGGCCGGTGTGGTTCGTGACCAGGCCGATGCGCAGGCCACTGAGCGCCTGCAGGCCGCCGGCCTCCACGACATCCACCCCATTGCGCACACGGCAGGCCAGCACCGGACGGCGCGTGGCATCGCGCATGGCGGTGCGCTTCCGCACTCCCATGGCGGCGGCCGCAAGACTGCTCACCCGGTAGCGCAACTCCCGCACGGCACCGCTTTCGCTGGGGTGATTGCGGTTCGCAAACAACACCACGAACGCCTTCGTCTGCGGGTCCACCCAGAAGGCCGTGCCCGTCCAGCCGGTGTGGCCAAACGACAGCGGTCCAAAGCCCTCGCCTTTGATGTCGGAGTAGTAGCTCGTGACATCAAACCCCAGCGTGCGCCGCACCCCGCCGGGCAGGTCAATCGGCTGCGTGAACAGCCGCAGCGTGGACGCGGTCAGGATTTGCTTTCCGGAGGCGGCTTTTCCCCCATTGAGCAGCATGCGGCAAAAGAGCGCGGCGTCCTGCGCCGTTGTGAAGAGGCCCGCGTGACCGGCCACTCCACCCATCTTCCGACAGGTGGGATCATGCACGACCCCGTGTACCAGGCCGCCGGCTTCGCGTTCGGTGGGAGCAATGCGGCTGCGCTTTCGCGAGGACGGCTGGAAGCCCGTATCCGTCATGCCAAGCGGGCGGTAAAGGCGCGCGGCGGCAAACTCATCCAGACTGGAGCCACTGACTTTGCGCACAATCTCCCCGAGCAGGATGAAGTTGATATCGCTGTAGCGGAACCGCGCGCCGGGCTCGCTCTGGAGCAACTGCGCCGCCACAGCCTCCACGCCCCCGCGGTAGCCGTTGAACGGATAGTCCCGCGGCAGCCCCGCCTGAGTGCCGCTGGTATGCGTCAGCAGCTGCTGCACCGTGACCTTCTCTTTCCCGCCGCCGGTGAACTCGGGCACCAGGGTGCACACGAGGGTGTCGAGCTTGAGTTTGCCGTCCTGAACGAGCAGCAGGATGCTCGGGGCCGTGGCCATGACTTTGGTGAGGGAAGCGGCATCGAAGATCACCTCTTTCGTCATGGCTTCCACTTTGGGGTCCACCATGCGGTTGCCGAAGGCTTCGCAGACCGCCGTGCCCCGGGATTCCATCCACAGCACCGCTCCGGGAATTTGCTTCGCCTTCACCGCCGCATTGATCGCCTCGCGGATCGGCGGCAGCTTCGCCGGATCGATCCCTGCACGGGAGATCAGCGGAAAGAGGAGCAGCGCGGGAAGCAGCAGGCAGCGCAGAAAGGGGAAAGTCATGCCGCCATATTAGCGGAAGCCGGCTTGTTTCCAGTGAGCACTTCCACATACTGCCGGATGGTGCGGCGAAAAGTCGCACCCGCTCCTGCCGTTGTGCATCTGTTGCCATGAACCCGCTTCTCCTTCTACTCCTGACCGGCTTTCTCAGCCTCGTCCACGCTGCCGTCCCGCCGGCACCGCGCTTTGATGGCAAAGGGCTAACGGTGGAACTCGTCAGCGAGGTCTCCAGCATCCGGCCCGGTCAGCCGTTCTACGCCGGACTGTTCATTCACCACGACGGCGGCTCGCACACTTACTGGAAGAATCCCGGACTGGCCGGCGTGGCCACCAAACTCGAATGGTCCCTCCCGGACGGATGGAAGGCGGGGGAAATCGAATGGCCGGCCCCCGACAAGGTGAAGATGGCCAGCATCGACACCCACGGCTACGAGCGCGA
>Ga0315905_10000546_pt1 | contig 40598 bp, 40 predicted proteins | sample LakEriMetagenome_5_FD_203522 | JGI IMG/M metagenome (GOLD analysis project Ga0315905, IMG submission 203522) | Freshwater fungal communities from buoy surface, Lake Erie, Ohio, United States - Buoy 4 MA121 | ecosystem: Environmental > Aquatic > Freshwater > Lake | place: USA: Lake Erie, Ohio...
ACATTACAAATAACGACACGACATGAAAAGAACGTTTCAACCATCGGTAAGAAAAAGAAGAAACAAACATGGCTTCCGTAGCCGTATGGCCACAAAAAACGGTCGTCGTGTATTGGCTGCGCGTCGTCGCAAAGGCCGTAAAAAATTAACTGTATCTGACGAACCAATGCACAAGCGTTAATTCGTTAGCTTAAAAGCATATAAAAGCTCTGTCCTTATGGTCAGGGCTTTTTTTGTTTTATACGCTACTGTAATTGGCATTGATAAAAAAAGGCCGCAATTGCGGCCTTTACTACTTTCCAAAATTGTTGACTGATGGAAAGGAGGAATTATGCTGGAACCTTGGGTGCTGCAGCTAAAATGCTGGCATCGGTTTCGGCTGCGAACTTTTCAAAATTCTCGACAAACTTAGCGGCCAAATTAGCGGCAGTCTGGTCGTAAGCCGTTTTGTCGGCCCAAGTATTACGCGGATTCAGGAGTTCAGAAGGAACACCCTCACAAGCGGTAGGAAACGCCAAATCAAAGAAAGGCATGTGTTCGTAATGAACGTCATTGAGCTTGCCGGTAAGCGCTGCTGTGATCATGGCACGTGTATAGGAGAGCTTCATGCGCGAGCCCACGCCATAAGACCCACCAGACCAGCCGGTATTGATCAGCCAAACATTGATGTCGGTACCTTCGATTTTGTCGCCGAGCAATTTGGCATATTTTGCCGGATGCAACGGTAAGAATGCGGCGCCAAAACCTGCCGAAAAGGTGGTAGTTGGCTCGGTAATTCCTACTTCTGTACCAGCTACCTTAGCAGTGTATCCGGACATAAAGTGGTACATAGCTTGTTCTTTGGTCAACTTAGAAATCGGAGGCAAAACGCCAAAAGCGTCAGCAGTCAAAAAGAAAATATTTTTAGGAGCCGAACCAATAGACGGAACAGCGATGTTGTCGATATGGTGAATTGGGTAAGAAACGCGGGTGTTTTCTGTAATACTGCCATCTGAGTAGTCTGGTGTAGAAGACTCTTGCGGAAAACCAATGTTCTCGAGCAGAGCACCAAAACGAATGGCGTCGTAGATTTGCGGTTCTTTCTCTCTGGACAGATCGATTGTTTTGGCATAGCACCCACCTTCGAAGTTAAAAACGCTATCGGCGCTCCAACCGTGTTCGTCGTCACCGATGAGGCGGCGATTCGGATCTGAAGAAAGCGTTGTTTTGCCCGTACCGGATAGACCAAAGAAAATAGCGGTGTCGCCGTCTTGGCCAATATTGGCAGAACAATGCATAGAAAGCACGTTCTTTTGATGTGGCAATATAAAATTGAGGGCTGAGAAAATGCCTTTTTTGATTTCACCGGTGTAGCCGGTGCCCCCAATGAGGATCATTTTTTTGGTAAAATTCAGAATCGCAAAATTGTGCTGGCGCGTGCCGTCGATAGCAGGGTCTGCCAAGAAGCTCGGCGCACATACAATATGCCACTCGGGGAGAAAATCTTCGATTTCGTTTGGTTCAAGGCGCAAAAACATATTGTGCGCAAAAAGGCTCGACCAAGGAAGTTCGGTTACCACACGGATATTCATGCGGTAAGTAGGGTCTGCACAGGCATAGACGTCGCGGACATAAATATCTTGTTCGGCGAGGTGCGCTTTCATGCGCTCGTAAAGTGCATCGAATTTAGCGGGCTCAAAGCCAATATTGACATTGCCCCACCAAACGGCGTTTTCAGTGATTTCGTCGCGGACAATAAAGCGGTCTTTTGGAGAACGACCTGTGAACTCACCAGTTTCAATGGCAAGAGCACCGGTATCCGTAAGCATGCCTTCGCCAAGAATAATACAATCTTCGATGAGTTCTGCCGGCGTAAGGTTCCAAAATTGGTCTCCGGATTCGGTGAGGCCAATGCTTGAGGAGAGGTCGGCATTTTTACCGAATTTACCGTGTAATTCCATGGTATCTAATTAGGTTGTTTAACGGAACAAAATTACGATGCTTGGAGCGCTCAAACCATGATTTATATTAGGTTTTTGTAAACACTAATTGTGTTTAAATGTGGAGAACTTAATTTGATTTTTTGAAGGATTTTTACTATATTGAGGTAAGTGTCAGAACTACACTTTGTGTTTGGAGAAGCGCCGAATTATAGCTAGTTTTGAAGTAAATGAAACGCATGCGCCTTTTCTCTTCTTTACTCGCTGTATCGCTGCTCGGATTTGCAGTTGTGCGGTTTTACCCGGTTCAAAAAACAACAGAACACACTTCTAAATTTAGACAAGAACTTCCTACCAAATGGTTAGGTGCAGCGTTCTTAGATTTAAACTCCAAAGATGCCACCCAACAAGCGCTGGGATACAGAAAACAAATTCAAATTCTCAAAAATGACCTCAACTTACTTCCCTTGGGTCGTCTGGACCAAAAATTGGCCTGCATGGCGCTTGGTGGCAATTCTTCTGTTTTTACAGAAACCATAGACCTCTATGCAGACCGCATGGCTTTTTTTGCTGCAGATTCCTTGCAAATTCCTGCTGCCGTGTCCAAATTTTACGGGTTAACGGATCCCGAAACATGTATTTTCAGCTTGCATGCCGCGGCGCCTCACAGCAACCATATTCCAAAGTGGGCTGCCGAAAAAACAGCACTTCTCGATAGCTCAGATCGAAACATTTTAATCGTATTTGGCGAGCACAAAATTCTCAAAGAAATTGACACCGCTTTATTTGATGCTATAATTGTTGCACATGAGAACCACCCAATTGCACAAGCACAAATTGCGCAGTTAATCATGGGCGGGCTGAGCACTGCAGGCCTCGAGGCCAATGGCAGATTGGGAATTGCCAGCCCCGAAGAAATCGGCCTAAAAAGTGCAGACCTCCAAGCCATGGACGCAATTGTCCAAAAAGGCATTACCGCGGGTGCCTACCCAGGTTGTCAGCTGCTTGTTGCCGTCGAGGATAAAGTGATTTGGCACAAAGCTTACGGCAAACAAGGCTATGAAGCCAATGCGCCTAACATAGATTTGCAGTCCATGTACGATATCGCGTCGGTCACTAAAATCGCCGCCTCTACCCTACTGGCCATGCAACAACACACCAAAGGTAAATTCAACCTCGATCAGACCATTGGCAGTTACATTCCTGAAGTAGTGGGAAACTCACCTTTTGCAGCCCTCAAAATCAGAGAAATCATGGCGCACCAGGCCGGCCTTACACCCTGGATTCCCTTTTACAAGCGCACGCTCACAGACGGCTCTTGGAAAAGTAGTATTTATCAAAAAGCAGCTTCTGATGACTTCCCCTTAGAAGTAGCAAAGGGGATGTACATTCATAAAAATTACAAAGACAGCATGTATGCCCAGATCTTGCATTCAGAGCTCGGGCCTAAAAAATATGTGTACTCTGACCTCTGCTATTACTTTACGCAGCCCATCTTAGAAAAAATCATTGGCGAAAGCCAGGCCAGCTACCTGCGCCGCAACATTTATTTACCCCTCGGCCTAGGGCGTATTTTGTATCAGCCGCTCAAACAATTTTCAGATCAACAAATTGTCCCGACCGAAGATGACCAAGCGTACCGCAAACAACTCTTACGCGGTTACGTTCATGATCCAGGCGCAGCTATGTTGGGCGGCGTGGCGGGCCATGCGGGTATCTTCTCGAATGCTTGGAGTTTGGCGCACATTATGCAACTCTTCCTAAACAAAGGCCATATGGCGGGCCAACGCTTCTTCTCTGAAGCCACCTATACCGAATTCACCAAACAACAATACCCCGCCAACCGCCGCGGCGCCGGCTTTGATCGGCCAACTGCAAGCGGAGGTGGCACCTGCGATGTCTTGGCATCCCAAGCATCTTTTGGACACTCTGGCTTCACTGGCACCCTTGCGTGGGCCGATCCCAAAAACAAAGTCATCTTTATCTTCCTATCCAACCGCGTACACCCCAACCAAGACAACTGGAAACTCCGCGACCTCAACATCCGCACCGATTTGCAACATGTTGTTTATGAGGCACTAGCGAAAAGATGGAGGTGATTTGAACCTTTCTCCGAAAATCTACTGAAAGTACTTTACTAGGTCTAGTTTATTTTTGAAGAAAAATAAATCCCATGATAAAAGTACGTAATTTTGTACCTAAATCGGTACTCATGTTAAGCGCAACCTATTCAGAATTCAGAAAAGACCTCAAACAGTTCTTAGACCAAGTCATCACAAATGTAGACACCCTCATTATTCACCGAGGCAAGGGAAAAGCAGTTGTGGTGATGTCTTTAGAAGAATACAACGCTCTGTGCGCCACAAGTCATGAACTTTCTTCATTGAAAAACAAGGCTCGTCTAGATGCATCAATCCAACAAATTGGAAAAGATTTGATTGAGTATACCCCAGAATGAATATCAGCTTTACCCCAATAGCTTGGGAGGATTATCAATATTGGATGAGTCAAGACAAAAAGAAAGTTGTGAAAATAAACCAACTTCTTAAGGATATTCTAAGAAATCCATTCGAAGGAATTGGTATGCCAGAACCATTAAAATTTCAATACAGTGGTTTCTGGTCGCGAAGAATAGATCATACTCATCGACTAGTTTATAAAGTTGATGCCAATCAAATCATCGTTGTGAAGTGTCGGTATCATTATGACGATTAACACTACCTCACCACCAACACCTTCGCATAGCGTTTTTGGGTTGGGTTTTCGATGAGCAGTGTGTAGTTGCCGGTAGGTAGGTTGGCTACGTCAAGGGTTGCTGTGGTTTGCCCCTCTTGAATGACTTTGCCGTCGTTAGATAAAATACTGTAACGGTTGTATTGCTGAATCAATGTTTCAGGGATATTGATTTGATCAGAAACAGGGTTGGGATATACTTGAAAAGTAGCATTGGCTTCGAGTTCTGTTGTACCCATGATGTAGTCGCAAACTTCTAAATAACTCGGTTTATAGGTAGTAAAATTGTTGTCTGAATAACAGCGAAAAGGCCCTCCTTCATTGCCGTCGACAGCGCCGTCGAATTGGTCATAGGGTAGCAAGTAGTCATGAAGGAAGCCAATATTTTCAATTATTGTATCGTTTATCCATCCCAATGAATTATAATTTGAATCACATTTTTCTGCCACTAAATATTTTCTGGTTTCATTGTTAATGATCATATTTCCAGTTGCTAAAATTTTAATGCGGCTATTTTGATTAATCACATTTGTGATGGGTTGCTTGGCCATGCGCCAACTTGCGCCAACTTGCGCATTGAAATTATAGAGCGTATCCCACTGGTTTTGGTAACGCAAGTAAACCACGCCATTGGCTTCGTAGGTGTACTCTGAACCAATTTCTGTAGAATAAATGCCCATGCCCCAGCCCAAACCATGGTATGTTTTGGTCAGTATTTTGGCTGCTTGGCCCTCAATAAGGGTGTCACCTGTATAGGCGATATCCACGTAACCCGGAAAAAAGCCATAATAGGAATAATGCCATTGCGCACCGTTAGGAGCCCAATTTTGGGCATAGGAAAATGATGTCAGACAAAAAATGAATAGGAATAGGCGCATCGGAATGATTTTTAAAATTAGACACTTAACCTATTAACGAAGTTATTTAATAAAATGGAAGTTCCTTCATTACCTTTCAAGGGTTTTCACCCTAAATAACCCTTCTTTCAAATAATAAGTGCTGTTTATCCGTTTTCTTGCGGTTGAGAAAAAAAATGTTTCTCAAACCTATTTATAACCGCAAATGTCCAAAGAATTCTCTCCCTTAAACGACAACGAAGATCCATCTTTACGCCTTACCAAGCGAGAAATTGAGGTATTACGGCTTATTTGTCAGGAAAGAACCAATCAAGAAATGGCTGACGCCTTGTTTGTTTCAGTAAAGACGATCGAAGGGCACCGTGACCGCATCCGCTATAAAACGAATACCAAAAACGTAGCCGGAATGGTATTATTTGCGATTAAAAATGGGATTTTTGAGGTGTAGCCCCTACTCATTCACAAAATAAATCGAATTAACGACCATCAATTTGCCACTTTCCCAGAAGCCGCGGAAGAGTGGATTGTCGAGCAAATAGACAATAGTGCCGCGGCCGTATTGGATGCTTCCCGCAATATCTGCTTCGGATTGCTGTTTTTTGACGCGTGCGCCTACAAAACCGTTGACCGCTTGGGCATCTTTTGGAAGTTCGAAAACGGGCTTGCCTTCGATTTCGTACACGGTGGCGCCTTGGCGCAGGGTGTAGTAAAAATCGTAGCCAAAGGCCATAGGATTGCTCTTGTCAAGGACACAGGGGTAAATGGCGCCAATGATGTTGTCTGAAATTTGATCGCGTTCTTGGCTGCCATAGGTTACAGGCGTGGCTGCGCCAGCTGCGCTTTCTTTGCGCTTGAGGCCAAAGCCTTCAAGATCAGCGAGGGCATCTACCGCCCCGCCCGTGACAATCAACTTACCGCCTTCGCGCACCCATTTGGTGAGTGCTGAATTACCAGCAATATCAAAACCACCTTCTGGTACGAACAAGACATCGAGGCTCGAGAGCGCTGCATTGAGATCGTCTTCAAAGATAAGATGCGCCGGCTTGTTTAATTGTTGCTCAAAGAAATGCCAGATTTCACCGACATTTAAAGAAGAGAAATTGTCGCCAGCAAGAATACCTACACGCGGATTTGGCACCATTTTTACCGACGACGAACCCAAGTCTGGGCCCGCATCCATAAAAGTAGTCACCAAGCCTTTGATATCGACGCTGTAACGCCCAGCGTAGTCATTGACCATCTTGTGAAAGTCGGGGCGCTTGTTCTCGCCTGTTATGAGCAATAGGGTTCCGGGCGCATAGTTCAAGCCCTGGTAAGTAAATCCTTTTTCATGAAAATAGACTTTGAGGCCGGCCATTTGAACCGCATTGAGAAAACGCGCAGTACGCATAGACTCCCATCGAATAGCGTAAGCCGCAAAACCTTCTGTAGCCACAAAATCAGACGTAACTGGCTGATATAAATTGACCGTAGCCTTTAGCGGCGTGGCAACTGCAAAACCGTCGAGTGCATAGGCGTGCGGAAGCGTCCAGGCAGTGATGTCGTAGGTGAGGCTATCGGAAAGCTTGGTGCGCGGCTCAAAAAGAACAGACACCAAAGTGCCCTTTTCTTGTTGGGTTGAGACCAAAATATCGCCCATTTGTAATTTGAATGGTTCTACAGCGCCTGTTTTGTAATGGTAGCCCTTGGCACTAACCATTTGGGTGCTGGTAGAAACTTTTTCCCATTGGATGTTATTTTTTTGCAAGAGTTCCAAAGCAGGTGCCAACTGCGAGAAAGTTCCGCGCAGTACAAACGTGTTATAGGTATAGTTTTTAGACTTGCGGAACTTTTGGTATTCGGCAACCAGCTTTTGGGCATTGCGCGCACTGGTTTCTACCGTAGAAAGACCCGTCGTGACATGATGCGCCACACGGTCGGCCAAGCGCAGGGTGTCGCCGACTTGCGTAATAACCGCCAATCCAGCGCGGCCGCTACCACCTTGTTCGTAAGTCATGCCGATACTACCGCTATAGGTCGGATAGGTGTCTCCGTAGCTTGGGTACAGCAAATCAAAAATTTCTTTAGAGAAAAACAACCAGCCCGCCTTATCGAAATAACCGGCGTGGTTCTTGCCAATTTCTTTTTGGAATTCGCGCTGCCAATCGGTAATCACTTCATGGTAGGGTTCTGCTGCCGGCGGAAAATAATAGGGCTCGTTGATGCCTTGTTCATGAAAATCGACATGTACATGCGGCAACCATTGGTTGTATTGTTGAACCCGAATAGAAGACTCGAGTTGGGTCATCCAGGCCCAGTCTCGGTTGAGGTCAAAAAGGTAATGGTTGGGGCGGCCACCTGGCCAAGTTTCGTTGTGGCTGGCACTGAAACGCTCTATATCTACCGGATTGGCTCCGTACTGGTAATAAAAATTGACATAGCGGTCGCGGCCATCTGGATTGAGGCAAGGGTCCATGATGACTACCGTGTGATCAAGATAGCCAATTTTGTCGGTAAGCAAACGGTAAGCAGTTTGCATGGCGGCCTCTGTACCGGAACTTTCATTGCCATGCACGTTGTAAGAAAGCCAAACGATGGCTAGCTTTTCGTCGGGGTCCTGGTTGAGGTGCTTCTGACGAATTTCTTCTAATTTTTTAAGGTTTTCTGGCGTTCCAATATAACACAACAAGAGGTCTCTTTTCTCGTAAGTTTGACCGGTCTTCACCACCTTGAGGTTCTCGGGAAAGGCTTTTTCTAGTGCATAGAAATATTCCACCACGCGGTGATGACGCGTAAATTGCTCACCGATGTTGTAGCCCAAAAACTGTTGGGGTGTAAATTTGTTTTGCCCCAACAAATGGAGAGACAAGAAATTCAATACGACTAATAATAGGGCCTTTTTCATAGTTACTTTTTTGGGCTTATTGTTGGGGTTTTTCTTTGGCGAGATGGATAATTGCATCGCCTTTATATACAACTGCTGCTTCATTGATACAGATGACATAGCCGGTCTGACTGGCTTTGATTTTCTTTTCGTATTTGCCATACGGATCTGTGACCAATGCCAATACTTCGCCTTTTTGAACCGCGGTTCCGTTGGCTACAAAACATTGAAACATGCCGCTTGATGGCGCGCGCATCCATTTGTTTTCACCGATGAAAATGGGTTGGCGGTCTTTGGAAATATCAATTTTATAATTGCGCATACCCAAATGAGCAATGACGCGTTTGAGGCCGTTGAGGCCTTCCTCAACAACGTTCTCTTCAATGTTATTGGATTTGCCACCTTCAAAAAGTAAAATTTTCTTTTTGCGCTTGACAATGCTTTCGCGGAGGGTTTTGGCGATGAGGCCAGAGTGTAAAATAAAGGGCGGATTAAATACTTTGGCTAGTTCCACGCTTTCTTGGTCAGAGAATACGCAACGGATTTGTGGAAAGTTGTTGCGCTGTGCTGCCCCGGTATGAAAATCGATGATGTAGTCGCAGTGTGGGGCAATTTCTTTCATGAAATGAAAAGCAAACTGCGCGGCCAACGAGCCTGAATTACTCCCCGGAAAACTGCGGTTCAGGTCTCGGCCATCGGGGAGCTCGCGCTGCAAATTGAGAAAACCAAAAATGTTGAAGATCGGAAGGCAAATAATAGTGCCCTTTGATGGTTTATTGAGTTTTTTGCGCAAAAAGCGACGCACGATTTCAATGCCATTGAGTTCGTCGCCATGCAAGCCAGCCATGACCAAAACGGTAGGGCCATCTTCTTTGGCACGTTCCACTAAAACGGGAACTTGAATGGGCGTGCGCGTATGCAAGTGCGCCACCTCCAAATTGAGCTGAACGCCCCTACCCGGCAAAATTTCTTGGCCGAGCATGGTCATTTTTTTATGGACAGTTCTTCTAGCGCTTGACATTGCGTTCGATGTAGGCAATGATTTTACCTGCGATGTCTGTTTGGGTTGTTTTTTCAATGCCTTCGAGGCCCGGCGAAGAATTGACTTCTAACACCAACGGACCGCGTTCAGATTGCAATAAATCGACGCCTGCTATACCCAAACCAACGGCTTTGGCAGCCAGAATGGCCGTGTATTTTTCTTCGGTGGTCAGTTCAATGGCCTGAGAGGTGCCACCGCGGTGTAAGTTGGATCTGAATTCGCCAGGAAGACCCTGGCGTTTCATGGCGCCAACGACTTCGCCGTCGACCACAAAAGCGCGGATATCTGCACCTTTTGCTTCGCGGATAAATTCCTGGACAATGACACGCGCTTTAAGGCCGTTGAACGCCTCGAGCACCGACTGCGCGGCGTTGAGGTTTTCGGCTAAAACCACACCTAAACCTTGGGTTCCTTCGAGGAGCTTCAGGACTACTGGTGCGCCGCCGGCACTTTTCACCACATGCTTGACATCCTTTGAATAGTTGGTGAAAACCGTTTTAGGGAGTCCTATTCCTTCTTTAGAAAGCACTTGCAAACAACGCAACTTATCTCTGGAATGGATGATGCCCCTTGAACCCACTGCTGTAAATACGTTCATCATTTCGAACTGGCGCACAACCGCCGTACCGTAAAATGTGACCGATGCACCAATGCGCGGAATGACGGCATCAAAGCCTTTGAGGTACTGATTTTGGTAAAAAAGTGCAGGACCTGTTTGTTCAATTTCGATATTGCATTTGAGGTGGTCAATGACATGTGCTTCGTGACCTGCTGCTTCGGCTGCCTCTACGAGCCTTTTGGTCGAATACAAGTGAGAATTTCTAGAGAGAATGGCAATTTTCATAAAGGCAAAGATAGGGGCTCGTGGATATATTTTTTGCTTGTGTCGACCACAAAACGGTTATTGAGAACTTTTCTGCCGAGTAGAATCGGATAGCGCATCCCCTTGCGTACAGTCAGCGAGAATTCGGTCCGAAAACACAATTCTGCAATACAAATGGTACCAAATACAAAATAGCGCTCTTGGGTGTCTCCGTTGCTGCTTTTGACTTTTTTGGTGCGAAATTTCTTGAATTGCATCTCTTGACCCGTAAAAGCGGGGTGTTTATCGTCTAGAAAAACGACTTTCAAAATGCCCGCATCTTCACGGCAACTACTGACATGGATACTCGAGGTGTAGGCGCCGGTATCGACCTTTACCTTGACTTGCTGCAAACCAAAGTCGGGCAATACGGCCAACTCTCGGCGACCAATCAAAATTTTATCTTCGGGCAACATAAAACAAATGTAAGCGAAACTTCTAAGACATGAAAATGCCTCAAAAGCAAATAAAGCATGGAAATGGGCGTTAAGGATTGTAACTTTGTATACATGAAGCAACTTTTACTTCTTTTTTGGTTGGCATTACCTCTTTTCAATTGGGCTCAAGACATCACGGTTTTTGGGCACTGTTATTTGAGAGGAAAAAACCCCGCCATTGGTGCAAAAGTGCAGTTGAAGGTAAACGATAACCGTTCTGTAAATATCACGCGCGAAACGGTTACAAACGAAAAAGGATATTACGCATTTCAAAACATAAGTAAGGGGCAAATCATTGAAATCAGATACGTTTTTGAAGGAACTGAACTAACCCTAAATACCATCATCACTGAAAGCAGCACACTGCAAGAGCTACCCGATCAACATTTTAACATCCAAGACAACCGTGCCGTTGTAGTAGGTCGAGATGGGCAAAATCCGTTTGAAATTGAACCGCTGCCTCAACTGAACCTCAAAGGAATTGTGGGGCTCGAGCGCACCCTCACACTGACCACCGCTGCAACTTCTAATAACGAACTCACCTCCAACTACAATGTACGCGGAGGCAACTACGATGAAAACCTTGTTTATGTCAATGGTTTTCAAGTTTTCAGGCCATTTCTGACACGCAGCGGCCAGCAAGAAGGCATGAGCTTTATACATTCTTCGTTGGTCGAAGACGTCCGATTTAGTGCGGGCGGTTTCGCTGCCAACTACGGAGACCGCCTGAGTTCTGTACTAGACATCACTTACAAAACCCCAAGCGGCTTTCATGCCTCTGCCATGGCTTCCTTGCTCGGTGTAGAGGCACATGTAGAAGAAGCCGTCAACCAACGGTTCAATTTCTTAGTTGGTGCACGTTACCGTTCAAACGGTTATTTTCTCAATACGCTTCCGACCAAAGGTGCGTATAATCCGGTGTTTGCCGATGCGCAAATCCTGACCAACTACCAACTCAATGAAAACTGGACTTGGAGCTTTTTAGGCCATTTCTCGACCAATGCCTATCGCTTTGCACCCCAAACAGCACAATCTGACTTCGGAACAGCCAATGAGGCTTACAGACTCATGATCTACTTCGAAGGTCAGGAAAGTTCAAACTTTCAGACACTGATGGGAGGCACCTCACTCAAATACGCCAAAAATAAAACCAAACTCGATTTTTACGCATCCGCTTTTCAGTCAGATGAGCGCGAATATTTTGATATCCTCGGTCAGTACTACATCAATGAACTCGAAACGGATCCATCCAAAGAAGAATTTGGCGATTCCATTGCCACTCTTGGTGTTGGTGGGTTTTTGAACCACGCACGCAATCGGCTCCAAGCGCAAATCTTTTCTGTTTACCACAACGGTAGTTATTTACTTGCAGACGGCTTTACTGGTGCCAACAAAACACACAAACGCTACAGCGAACTTACCTGGGGCGCACAAGTTCAGATCGATCAGTTCAAAGACGTTCTTTCGGAATGGCGTTTAATTGACTCCGCTGGTTATAGTCTCCCACAAACCGAACCGAGTCAGATCATTCTTTTTGAAACCATCAAAGGAAATTTAGCTTTAAATGGCTGGAGGGCCACTAGTTACCTGATGTGGTCTAATTCATGGACAAAAGTGAGCCGCCAAAAAATGATTCAAGGAACCTACAAGAAAGACGGACAAAAAATAAATTGGTCCGATACTTTAGCGGTTTCAACCCAAAAATTCAACTTACAAATTGGTTTACGTGGCGGCTACACGAGCATCAACCAAGAACCTTACTTTACGCCGCGCATCAGCTTTTCGTATGCACCTGCTGCTTACATGTGGCAAGATGGCAAGCCAGTGCGCCGCGGTTTGTTGTTCAGGTTATCGTCGGGCCTTTACTACCAACCGCCATTTTACCGAGAGTTCCGTACGTTTGATGGCCAACTTGCCTTGGGTGTGCAGGCGCAAAAATCTTTGCACATTGTAGCCGGATCCGAATTTTTATTTCAGATGTGGGGTCGGCAAACACCGTTTAAACTCAATACCGAACTCTACTATAAATACCTCTGGGACCTCAACCCTTATGAAATCGAGAACGTACGCACGCGCTATTATGCCAACAACAATGCAGTCGGCTACGCCTATGGGCTCGACATCAATGTGCACGGTGAATTTGTAGAAGGCATTCAGTCTTTCTTTAAATTAGGATTGCTCTCCACAAAGGAAGACATCAAAGGCGACCAATACACCATTTATTACAATGCCGCCGGGGAGCGTATTATTTTTGGCTACAGCGAGGACCAAACAGTTGTCGACTCTACAGTTGTTTTACCCGGTTTTATTCCACGGCCAACCGACCAATGGCTTACTTTTGGGGCGTTGGTTCAGGACCAAATGCCTGGTTTTGAGGCCTTCAAAGTACAAATGGGTCTTCAATACGGCTCGCGTTTACCGTATGGCCCGCCCGACTTTACGCGCTACAAAGACACCTTGCGCCTGCGCTCCTATTTTCGTGTAGACCTCGGCCTTTCCTACGATCTGCTGCACAATAAAACCCAAACCAAAATGGGTAAAAAAGGATGGCAACAGCTCGACCAAGCGCTGGTTTCTTTAGAGATCTTCAACGTGCTCGGCGTCAATAATGTGCTTTCCAAACAATGGATACAAGATGTGCAAGGGAAGTTTTATTCAGTTCCAAACTACCTCACGCAAAGGCTATTCAACCTAAAGTTCAGTATTGCGTTCTAACGAAAAAGAAAGTTTCGGAAAACTAATTGAGACTGGGCGCAAACAAGAAGCGGTTCGGAGACACCAAACCGGTCTTGACAGCGTACATCACGATACCAGCCGTGTTTTTCACACCCAATTTAGCCATGATATTTTTGCGGTGGGTATTGACGGTATGCTTACTTAAGAATAAAAATTCGGCAATTTGTTCGTTGGTTTGGCCTTCGGCTATCAACGTAATGATTTCATTTTCTCTTTCTGAAAGCACCACTGGGCCACAACTAAAATCTTCTGTATGAAGTTCTTCTACATCGATATTTGCTTTTTGGATGGTCTCGAGTAGTTGACCACAAAAGAATTGCTTGCCTTGTGCGGTTTCTTTAACAGCATCTATAATTTCGGAGAGTTCGCAGTCCTTTTTAACGTAACTCGTGACGCCTGATTTAAGGGCATCGATCAGAATAGGCGCATGCTGCGCCTCGGTGATGGCAACAAAACGCAAATCTTTGAACTTAGCGAGCGCTTTGGGAACAATGTCGATGCTGAAACCATGAGAGGTGAAGTCAATGAGCACGATGTCAGCACCAAATGTTTTGAGCTGTGCCATGAGTTCATCTTGATTTTTGGCCTCACCCACAATGCTGATACCTTGTTGGGCATGCAGGATGGTTCGAAGACCCAAACGAATGAGTTCATTGCTATCGGCGAGGATGACTTGCATCTTATTTAGAATTATTCTACACAAAGTTAAGCCCAAAATTTAATTGGTCAAGTAAATCAACTACTTTTTTTTAAGTTTCAACTAACTTTGTCGGATGCAAACTGCTGTCGGTACCGATCTCCAATTAGCCCTTGACTTACTCGAAAGAGGTCAACTTGTTTCGATTCCTACCGAAACCGTTTACGGCTTGGCGGCCGATGCCAATAATGAAGATGCCATTTTATCCATCTTTAAAGCCAAAGAACGACCAACCAGCAACCCGCTCATATTGCACTTTGCCAACCTCGAACAAGCACTACCTTACACCACTCATTTTCCGCCCATTTTCGAAGCGTTGTATGCACATTTTTGCCCAGGTCCACTGACGTTTGTCGTGCCGAAAAGCAGCTTGGTAAGCAACCTCATTACCGGCGGGCAGTCTACCGTTGCGCTACGCTTTCCCGCACATCCGTTACTGCAACAATTACTTCACAAATTAGAGCGGCCACTTGCCGCGCCAAGCGCCAATTTATACGGACAACTCAGCCCAACAACAGCGCAACACGTGCTCGGGCAACTCAACCAACGCATTCCTTATATTCTAGATGGTGGCCCTTGTTTGCACGGTTTGGAATCTACCATTATTGGACTTCAAAACGAACAGGTCGTTATATACCGCCACGGCGGCATCACCACTGAAATGCTCGCCGACAAACTTGGCTACACACCACCCATCAAAACACAAGAAGAAAGCGGTATTTTGACCAGCGGTATGGTTAAGCACCACTACGCTACGCAAACCCCACTATTTCTCGGATATAAATCTGACGATAAAGAAAAAAGTGCGTTGCAAATTACGCTCGGCCCTAAGGCCCTCATCAAAGGCCCCTATTTGGTATTAAGCCAACAAAACACGCTCCTTGAAGCGGCGCGCAATTTATATGCAACGCTTCATGAGGCCGATACAATGGGCATGCAAGAAATTTACGTTGAGCCTTTTCCAAACGTTGGCCTCGGTAAAGCCATGAACGACCGCCTTGCACGCGCGGCGGCAAAATTTTCCGACCTGGACAAATAAATTCAAAAATAAAGCACAAAAAAAAGGCTCCAATTTGGAGCCTTAAATATGATTGTAGCGCTTTGGCTATTATTTCATGTGACGACCGTAACGGTTTTTGAACTTATCGATACGACCAGCGGTATCGACAAATTGCGCAATACCAGTGAAGAATGGATGCGATTTGTGAGAGATATCGAGTTTCACGAGTGGGTACTCGTTGCCGTCTTCCCAAGAGATGGTTTCTTTTGTTTCCGCACAAGATGGACATAAAAAAGCGTAGTCGTTAGACATGTCTTTGAAGACAACAAGGCGGTAGTCGGAAGGATGGATATCGTTTTTCATTTTATTTACTTTTCGAAAATGGAATGCAAAGATAGGTATTTCTTCTTGAAAAACAAGAACTTTTTCAGGAATTATTGCAAAATCAAAAATAAACTAACTTTGTCGTTCAGGCAATAAATATGAGAGATAACCGCCTACACTCCATTTTGGAGCTTACCAATGCGATCAACGCCAATTTGCCGGAAGAACAACTCTACCGCATCTTTACTTTTATCCTCAAAGAACAACTTTATTTCAACCGTTTTGCGCTGCTCCTTCAACGCCAAGATTGGGAACTAGCGACCAAAAGCGGCGTCAAAAACAAATGGAGTGCTGACGCGCTCGCAGCGGACCTACAGCGCTTTAAGGATATCACGATGGTGGTCTCCTCGAATAGCCCAGCCCTTCAAGATTTTCAGGCCGTGATTCCGATCCAGCACCATGGCCAACCCCTCGCCTATCTTTTAATTGCCACGACTAGAGAAAGTGAAACGCTTACCACGGCACACTTTTCTTTTGCACAAACGCTTGCCAACATTCTATGCGTGGCGCTCGAAAACAGGAAGCTCTCGGCGCAAAACAGTATAGACAAACAAATATCCAAAGAACTCGAGTTGGCCTCTGAAATGCAAAAACTGCTCTTCCCACAGCAGTTACCTTCCAACAAAAAAATGGATATTTCAGGACGTTATATCCCAAGACATGCCGTCGGTGGCGACTTCTACGATTTTATCCCGCTCGGCGATGAAGAATACATTATCTGTATTGGAGATGTCAGTGGGAAGGGCATTACGGCAGCGCTGTTGATGGCTAATTTTCAAGCAACTATCAGAACGCTTTTCAAGTACCAGCGCTTTGAACTCACTTTTTTAATGGAAGAGCTCAATAAACTCGTGATGAAGAATGCCAAAGGTGAAAAATTCATTACTTTCTTTTTGGCCCATTACAATGCCTATACAAGGCAACTTCAGTACGTCAATGCCGGACACAATCAGCCCTTTATTATAAGTGGTAAAAACACTACTTTTCTAACTGAAGGCTGCATTGGTTTGGGCATGCTCGATGAATTGCCTTTCGTTCAAGTCGGACATTTGCAGCTGCAGGCCAAATCTACACTGGTTTTATTTACAGACGGTGTCGTTGAACTCGAAAACACAAGTGGCGTACAATTTGGGGTCGAACAGCTCACGAAGCACGTTCGCTCTTTTGCAGCACTTAAGATGGAGGATATGAACGATATTATTTTCTCCAAGCTTGAAGACTGGAAAGGGTCTTTGCCCTACGTCGATGACACCGCTATCTTTAGCTGTAAATTCTTCTGATCAGCGACGCACGGAAAATGCCCATTTTAATGAAAACAAATGGGTAAAATAACCCTCACCGCCCAAACCTAAGCGTGTGAAGGCGTAATCGATGGTCCAGTTCTGCAAAACTACACCCGCGCCCAAGTGCGGCTGTAAACTGAGCTTCTGGGTTTGATCAAAATCGAGGTAATACTGAAATTGAGATACCCCGGTACGTAAAATCAACTTGTTATCGTAATTAAAGAACAAACCTGCGCGCGGATCCAAAGAAAAAACCGAGCCAGAAACCAACGTATTGCGCGGGCCATCGGCCGTGAGCTCTATGTTGAGCTGACCACCAATTTGGTATTTTCCATCTTTGAAAGGCAGCTGACCCGAAATGCCACCTACCAATCGTGGTAACATTTGCTCTACCCCGTTTTGAGGTAACTCATTGTTGGTTTCCAAGAAGGTGGTTTGCATTTCTGGACTCAGGTTGTAGGTCCAGGCGCTGAAGGTGCTGGTGGCATCGCGCAAATTCAGTCCTGCAGACCAAAATTTACTCGGACGGTATTGCAATCCTGCATCAAAACCAAAACCAAAAGCTTTGGCGAAATTGCCAATATGTCTGTAGATCAGTTTTGCACTCACACCTAAACTGAGGTGGTCCACACGCGTTGGCTTAGCAAAAGAACCAATTAGGGCGTAATCGGCACTGTTAAAAGTTTGCAATTGGCTGTAGTCGAGGTTGCCTTGATTGTCGATCAACTGTGTGGTATTGTAAATGTTATCAATCCCCAAACGAATCAGATTAAGTGCCACAACTTGCTGATCGTTGATTTTGCGCGAAACGCCCAAATGATCGAAGGACGCCAACCCGCCGAAATACGAGGCGTGCATAAGCCCAACTTCGGTGGTTTGAGTTTGCTGTAATAAACCAGCTGGATTCCAAAAACCGGCTTCTAGACCTGAAACATCGGCAACAACCGCGGCGCCCGTTCCGAGCGCTGCAGCACCAACGCCTAAATTCAAGAATTCATTGGCATATTTGGGATTAAAGTCTTGGGCCCGTGCTAACGTGGCACACAGCAGCAAGCTGAAAAAAAAGCTTTTGATTGAAAACATGCTACAAAAACTCAAAATTGCGCAAAAAATTGTGTTAATTGGGTACTTTTACCAAAAAGTCTTCCATGTTCGGTATTGCCAACCTCCTTACCTCCTCCAATCTGCTCTGCGGCATTTGCTCCATTATTTTTAGCCTGAGTGGCCGCTTGGATTGGGCCGTATATGTACTTGCACTTGCTGCCATTCTCGATTTTTTTGATGGTTTTGTGGCCAGACTAACCCATTCAAATGGCCTGCTCGGCAAACAGCTCGATTCACTAGCCGATCTGGTTAGTTTTGGCGTTGCCCCAGGCATATTTATGTTTGTCATGATCATTGTGGGTATCGATCAATCTGGGCTTCTTAAAAATGCAGAAGGCATTCAGACTTACGGTGGCGCAGCCAATGAATACGTGGTAGCACAACTCATCGATTGGAAGGCTGCTATTTTCTATGGTCGCAACAACATCTACAACGCCTCGATCAAATTCTTGCCGTTTGTGGCGCTGATCATTCCATTTTTTGCACTCTTTAGGTTGGCTAAATTCAATATTGACGAACGCCAATCCGATAAGTTTATTGGAGTCCCTACCCCAACAGCCACGATCTTTTTTGCTTTTTTTCCGCTCTACTTTTGGTTCGAATTACCCAATTGGAGCCATCAATCTGATTGGATATACACACTTTTTGATTGTTATACGTTAAGTGTTATAGCTGTGCTTTTCGCTGTGCTCATGGTTGTTGAGTTGCCACTGCTCGCGCTCAAATTCAAGCATTACGCTTGGAAAGGCAATGAGTACCGCTACCTATTGTTACTGATTTCGTTGATAAGTATTCCAATTTTTATTGTTTGGGCCATTCCAATAATTGTAATTTTGTACCTGGTTTTATCCACCGTTGAACATTTTCAATTCAAAAAACATGAAATTCAAAGCTGAAATCGACGTAATGCCCCTCGACGCTCTCCTTGATCCTCAAGGCAAAGCCGTTACCAACTCCATGAAAAACATCGGGCTACCCGAAATCGACGGCGTACGCATTGGCAAACATATCCGTTTGTTTGTAGAAGCGGCAAGCAAAGCTGAAGCAGAGCAGAAAGTAGATAGCGCTTGCAAAAAAATGTTAGCCAACCAAATTATGGAAAGCTATCGTTTCGAGCTTTCAGAGGCTTAAAATGTCAAAAGGTTTCAGGACCTTTCATGCCGTCAACAATACCTGGAATACAACCCTGTATTTCCCTACCCCACCTACCTTCTTGTCAGCATGGGAAGCTCAGATAGATGAAGCCCAAGCCCAATTTGGATCATACTCAGCCCAACATCGTGCCCAATTGCTTCGGACAATTGTTTCGCACCTGATTAGAGATAAAGAGCTCATTTGGGCCCAATACGAAGCAGAAAGTGGTTTATCTGCCTCCCGTTTTGAAATAGAATTCCAACGAACGATTTTCACTTTAGAACACTTTGCCGAGCACATTGAGTCAATGGCATGGCAAAAAGAAGATATGTTGCCTAATGAGCAAAAAACGCTGCTTAAAAAAAAGTCAGCAATTGGTCCTGTCTTGGTGCTTGGTTCATCAAATTTCCCTTTGGCGTACTCGACAATCGGCGGTGATAGCGTTGCCGCACTGGCCGCAGGCTGCTGTGTAGTGCTCAAGGCGCACCCCATGCATGTTGGCACGAGTAGCGCGGTGGCATCTTGCGTTCAACGCGCAATTCAAGAAAATGGCTTGTCTAGTTTTGTCTTCAGCCATGTGATAGATGATTCGTATAATTGGGCTAGCACATTTGCCCAGCATCCAAAAATCAAGGCCATAGGTTTTACAGGTAGCATTAAAGGTGGGCGCGCATTGATGGATTTAGCCGCAGCCAGAACAGCTCCAATTCCGGTTTTTACCGAAATGGGAAGTCTAAATCCGGTGTTGCTCAATGCCAATCTGCGTCCAGAACAAGTTCATGAGGCAGCCCAAAAATTAGCAAACTCGGTCTGCACAGATGCAGGTCAATTTTGTACCAAACCTGGTCTTATTTTGGTGCATGAGCACCATCTGCAGCAATTCAAAGAAGCGTTCCTACAGGCACTTGCCAAGCAAAAAAGTTACCCGATGTTGCATCCGGATATCTACCAAAAATTTGAAGCTAGAAAACGCGAAGTGCTCAAAATCAAAGGAATTGAAGCAATTCACTCTAGTGCGGCCACAAACGGAATCGAAGGCCGGTGGTGCTTGGCGCAAGCCTCCGTTCAACTACTCGTAAACGAGCCCTCCCTGCTCGAAGAAGTTTTTGGGCCTTTTACCCTGATTAGTTCTTTCCAAAAAATAGCTGATTTACAAGCCTTACTCGGGCAACTAGGTGGTCAATTGACCTTAAGTGTATTTGAAAACGATGTGCATCATTTACCTCCGCTACTCAATCAATTTATTCAAGAAAAAGTAGGTCGTGTCATCCTGAATGGTGTACCTACAGGCGTTAGTGTTGTGGGGGCCATGCACCACGGCGGTGCCTACCCAGCAAGCAGCGATGCGCGTTTCACAGCAGTAGGTGCAGACAGCCTGTTGCGATTTACAAAAGAGATTTGCTGGCAAATCCATCAATAAAGTCCAAAACGAGCTACCTAAGCATTTCTTTTGTAATTTTGATTATCTAATCAAACAACATGGAAACGCCAGAACAAAACCAACCTAAATCGAATCGATTTTATTTCGTTTTTATTTTTATGCTACTGGCAGGATTAGCCGGTCTCACGCTTGCTTGGTCTAGGCAGCGCGCGGCTTTAAATACCTGCAACAACAAAAACACCGCACTGCTTGCCGACATGGCAGATATGGAGGATGCGCTATCCGGCTACACCGGCAGCATGAAACAAGACCTCAAGCAGAACCTCAATCAAATGCTCCGGGACTACAACAAACTCATTGAGAAAGACGCCACCAAAGCAGACAGCCTCAATGCACAAAAAGCACAAATTACCCAGCTCCTTAAAAAACTCGATCGGGCCAATATCACCGCAAGAGACCTTGTCAGAGCCCGCCGAGAAAACGAAACTTTGCGTTCGATCATGCGCAGCTATGCACGCACTATCGACTCTCTGAATACACTCAACATAGACCTGGGTTCGCGCCTAGAAGAAACCAATGTGCGCTTATCTACCACCACTACCGAAAGAGACAACTACCGTCGTCAGGCTGAAGAATCCCAGCAGCAAGTTAAAAAAGGAAGCAAACTACAAGCCTACGGTTTTCAATCTGAAGCGCTCAAACAGCGCCTCAACAACACCATGGAGGTTACAGATCGTGCCAAAAATGCCGTTCAGTTCCGCAGTAGTTTTACACTTTCCGAAAATGTTCTCACGAGCGCAGGTCGCAAAACTGTTTATATGCAAATTACAGCACCGTCCGGAGAAGTGCTACAAGGCAGTAGCAACTTTGTAACCGAAACTGAAAGCGGTAGTACGGCCTATTCACAGCGTAAAGATGTCGATTACCAAAACCAAGCACTCGACTTAACCATCTACTACGAACTGAAAGGCGAGGCAGCCACCAAAGGCACCTACAAAGTGCGCATTTATTGCGAAGGTCAACTCATCGGAACAGACAGTTTTACGCTTAAATAACAATGGATCAAAATTCACAAAACGGCTTCGTAGTGGCCGAAATTACTACACAAGGAATCGGACTAGTCACTTTTGGGCACCCCATGAGTAATTCGCTACCCGGCCACATATTACAAACCCTTGCTGATACCATCACAGAAATTGCGCAAGACGACCGCTGTAAAGTGCTTGTGCTTCAATCGCAAGGAAACAAAGCATTTTGTGCAGGCGCAAGCTTTGATGAACTGATTGCCATTGAAGACCTCCAAACGGGGCTAGACTTTTTCTCGGGCTTCGCCAAAGTGATCAATGCGTGCAGAAAAGCACCAAAACTGATCATCGGAAGGGTTCAAGGACGCGCCGTGGGTGGCGGTGTAGGTCTAGCATCTGCCACAGATTACTGCTTTGCTACTGACAGAGCAGAAGTCAAACTTTCCGAATTAGCCGTTGGCATAGGGCCATTTGTTGTTGGGCCAGCCGTAGAACGCAAAATAGGCCGTTCTGCCATGAGCGAACTGGCCATTAACGCCACCGAATGGCGCAGCGCCCAATGGGCCAAAGACAAAGGGCTCTACACAGAAATCTTCTCCGACGAAAGTCAAATGGATGCCGCCATTCAAAAGTTAAGTACACAACTCGCTGCCTCTAACCCAGAAGCTATGTTAGCCCTCAAAAAAATCTTTTGGGAAGGCACCGAACACTGGGATCAACTCTTATTAGACAGAGCAGCAATTAGTGGCCGTTTGGTACTCAGTGATTTTACAAAAGCAGCGATTTCTGCATTTAAAGCAAAATAATCTTGATTTTTTCTGCTTTTGATTTGTAAATAAATACAATAGTTGTATCTTTGCACCCCTAAATTTAGGGAATTTAAGTTTTTTATTTAACAGAAAGAACCGTGAACACATTAAGTTACAGAACGATAGCTGGTAATACCGAAACTGCCGATAAAAAGTGGTATGTTGTCGACGCAGAAGGGCAAACCGTAGGTCGTTTGGCCAGTAAAGTTGCCAAAGTCATCCGTGGAAAATACAAAACCTGTTACACCCCACATGCCGACTGTGGTGACAACGTCATCGTCATCAACGCCGAGAAAATTGCCTTTTCAGGTACCAAGCTTCAAAACAAAGAATACGTTCGTTTCTCTGGTTATCCAGGTGGTCAGCGTTTTACTTCTGCTGAAGACATGCTTAAAAACCACCCAGAGCGCTTAATCGAAAAAGCAATCAAAGGGATGCTTCCAAAAAATGCACTTGGACGCAAACTTTACACCAACCTTAAAGTGTACAAAGGTGCTGCGCACAACCACGAAGCACAACAGCCACAATCATTGAATCTTGATACCCTCAAATAAGAACCATGGAAGTCATTAATGCATTAGGAAGAAGAAAAACAGCGGTAGCACGCGTTTATTTAACCAAAGGAAAAGGTAAAATCTCTATCAACAAAAGAGAGATGAACGAATTTTTTCCGATTGACTTTCTTCAAGCCAAAATTCACCAACCTTTTGCCCTTACCGGTACAGAAGGTCAGTACGACGTCAAAGTAAACGTTGTTGGTGGCGGTATCAACGGTCAGGCCGAAGCAGTTCGTTTGGGTATCTCACGCGCACTTGTAGAAGTTTCTGCTGATTACAAACCAATGTTGAAAGTCGAAGGTCTCATGACCCGCGACCCGCGTATGGTTGAGCGTAAGAAACCAGGTCAACCAAAAGCAAGAAAAAAATTCCAGTTCTCCAAGCGTTAATCCGCTATCTGGACTGTTTAGCATCCAAGCTCAGGAGCACCTGCCATTTTGGCCCCTCCAGAGTTGCTTTTCATTATTAGGAACGTAAACAAAAACAAAATATGTCTAAATTAACTTTCGAAAACCTACTCGACGCTGGTGTACACTTTGGTCACCTTAAGCGCAAGTGGAACCCGGCAATGGCTCCTTACATCTTCGAAGAGAAGAAAGGAATTCACATCATTGACCTCAACAAAACACTTCTTCACCTCGATCACGCTTGTGCAGCAATGAAACAAATTGCTAAGTCAGGTAAAAAAGTACTTTTTGTTGCGACCAAAAAACAAGCGAAAGAAATCGTAGCCGAGCGCGTTGCAGCTGTCAATATGCCTTTCGTTACAGAGCGTTGGTCAGGCGGTATGCTTACCAACTTCCAAACTACCCGCAAATCGATTCGCAAAATGTCGCTCATCGACAAAATGAAATCAGATGGTACTTGGGACACCCTCAACAAACGCGAAAAACTTTTTAAAAGCCGCCAGCGCGAGAAACTCGAAAAGAACTTCGGTTCTATCGCTGATATGACCCGTCAACCTGCTGCTATCTTCATCGTTGATATCCTTAAAGAGCATATCGCACTTGCAGAAGCACGTCGTTTGAACATCCCAACCTTTGCAATGGTTGACACCAATTCAAACCCAAAATTGGTTGATTTCCCTATTCCAGCTAACGACGACGCCACCAAATCCATTACCCTCATTTTAGATGCCATTTGTGGTGCTATCAAAGAAGGTTTGGAAGATCGCAAAAACTTAAAAGCCTCTGACAAAGACGAAGCGCCAGCTGATGCACAAGCAGAAGTTGCAGCCGACGCAGCAGAGAGCGCAGAATAATTCACCCATAAACTCTTATACAATGGCTATTACAGCTGCAGATGTAAACAAATTGCGCACCCAAACTGGTGCTGGCATGATGGATTGCAAAAACGCCTTAGTTGAAGCAAACGGCGATTTTGAAGCGGCCATCGACATCCTTCGTAAAAAAGGACAAAAAATTGCTGCTAAGCGCGGTGGCAACGACGCCAAAGAAGGTGTTGTACTCGCACAAGCTACAGCCGATGGCAAAGCTGGTGTGATCCTCACCTTAAACTGTGAGACTGACTTCGTTGCTAAAAACGATGGTTATGTAGCACTTGTTCAATCTTTAGTAGACCTCGCTCTTAGCAAATTACCATCAAGCGTAGAAGAACTTAAAGCGCTTGCCTACGATGATCGTCTTACTGTCGATGAAAAAATCACCGAGCAAGTTGGCGTTATCGGAGAAAAGCTTGATCTTTCTGCTTTTGCCGTTATTCGTGCCGAGCAAGTTGTTGCTTACAACCACCCAGGTAATCAGTTGGCTACCCTCGTTGGCCTTACTGCAGCCGGTGAAACCGTTGCTGAAGCCGGACGTCAAGTAGCTATGCAAGTTGCCGCTATGGCTCCTATCGCTATCAACAAAGACGGCGTAGACGAGCGCACTATCGAGCGCGAAATCGAAATCGGTAAAGAATTAGCTATTCAAGAAGGCAAACCTGCTGATATGGCTGAAAAAATTGCCTTGGGTCGCCTCAACAAATTCTTCCAAGAGAATACTTTATTGAGCCAAGCATTCATCCGCGACAACAAACTCACTGTAGAGCAATTCTTAAACAGCACCGAAAAAGGGCTTACTGTTTCAGATTTCAAACGCTTCTCTTTGAGCTAAGCAAACCTATTTTAAAAGAAAAAGCTATCGAAAACGGTAGCTTTTTTTTTACCCTAAAACCAAATACCCCCGAATCATAGTATATTTGTTGTGCATATGAAATACAAACGCATTCTTCTTAAACTTTCAGGTGAGTCTCTCATGGGAGACAAACAATTTGGCATCGATAACACGCGTATCAGCGCCTACGCCCAACAAATTAAAGAACTACACCAAGCTGGCGTAGAGGTTGCAATTGTTATCGGCGGCGGCAACATTTTTAGAGGCGTACAAGCTGAACAAGGCGGCATGGACCGCACCCACGGCGACTACATGGGCATGCTTGCCACCATGATCAACTCTATGGCGCTCCAAGCTGCCTTAGAAGCCGCTGGTGTCACCACGCGCTTACAGTCTGCCATCGAAATGAAAGAAATTGCCGAACCTTTTGTACGCAGAAGAGCTGTGCGTCACCTCGAAAAAGGACGCGTTGTGATTTTTGGTGCAGGTACAGGCAATCCATTTTTCACAACCGATTCAGCTGCTTCATTGCGCGCCATAGAAATCAATGCTGAGGTTATTTTAAAAGGCACGCGTGTAGATGGTATCTACACCGCAGATCCACTCAAAGACCCTACCGCAATTAAATTTGACCAAATTTCTTTTGATGAAGTATATGCCCGCGGCTTAAACGTCATGGACATGACCGCCTTCACTCTCTGTAAAGAAAACAATTTACCCATCATCGTATTTGACATGGACACCCCAGGAAACTTACGCAAACTCATGGACGGAGCCAATGTCGGTACTTTAGTTAGTGCATCATGACCGAAGAACTTTCAATGATTTACGACGAATTCAAGGAGTCCAATCAGAAAACCTTGAATCACCTCGAAAACGAACTCATTAAAATCCGAGCAGGAAAAGCCAGCCCGGCTATGTTAAATAGTGTAATGGTTGAATACTATGGCTCCATGACACCGCTACAACAAGTAGCGAATGTAAATACCATGGACGCCCGTACCATTATTGTTCAACCTTGGGAGAAACCCCTACTCAACGATATCGCCAAAGGCATTATCAATGCCAATTTGGGTCTCAATCCACAAAACAACGGAGAGCAACTGATTATTGCAGTTCCGCCACTCACTGAAGAGCGCCGTCGTGAACTCGTCAAACGCGCAAAAGCAGAGGCTGAACACGCCAAAATCGGAATCCGCAACAATCGCAAAGATGCCCTTGACATGATCAAAGACCTCAAAAACGAAGGGCTTTCCGAGGACATGACCAAAGACGCCGAAGAAGAGGTTCAGAAAATAACGAACAGCTATATCAAGAAAGTTGACGATTTGGTTGAGCTCAAGGAAAAAGACATCATGACCGTTTAAACCGACAAACCGTCGGTACCAAATAGCGTGAGTACCTTTTTTTTGTCTGGCTTTTCGATCAACTCGAGCTGCTTATTGGCCAAGACCAACATCGAAATCTGCTTCTCAAAACAAGGCTCTAAATCGTGACTCGACAACACCACTGTACGGTCGGGTCGTTTTTCAACCCATTTTTGTAATTGATCGAGCAGCAATGCCCGATTAAAAAAATCCAAGAATGAAGTGGGTTCATCTAGGATCAATACCGGTGTATCCTGAACAATGGCGCGGGCCAAACTGGCAAGTTGTTTTTCACCGTCGCTAAGTTGCTTGGTGGCTTTTGTTGCCAAATGTGCGATTTGTAAGTCGTGTAAAGTTTGGTCTACAAGCTGCCAATCTTCGGCTTGCATGCGGCCAAACGGGCCAAGATGAGGCACGCGTCCAAGCGCTACATATGCGTTTAAAGTGAGCGCCTCGACACCGGTAAACATACTCGAAACAAAGGCAATTTGTCTTGCACGTAGCGCACTATTCTCTTGAATATCCTTTACCGAATGTCCGTTGATGTGCAGGTCACCCGCTAAAAGTTTCTGTTGCCCAATCAGCGTGCGCAACAAGGTCGACTTTCCAGATCCGTTGCGGCCAACGAGTACATAAATACGCCCTGAGCTGAGTTCTAGCCTTTCGATCGCAACGAGCGAATTTATATAGCCTATTTGAGCTTGACGTATGGTTATCATCTTTTTTTCATCATGAGATAAGCAACATAGGGCGCGCCAACCACGGCTGTTAAGACATTAACAGGTAGGGTCATCCAGGGATCCAGGACTAAAATAAGGGCGTCAATAGCCATTAAAAAACAACTGCCAACCAAAACCGTGAATAAGATCAAATACAAATGATCTTGGGTTTTAAGTACGGCGCGCGCAAGATTGGGAATGGCCAATCCTACAAAGGCTATAGGTCCACAAAATGCCGTAATACTCCCGGCGAGTAAGGCCGTCAACATCAGTACCAAAAACCTCATTTTTTTTACCTGAATCCCAAGCTGTAAGGCAGGTAGCTCGCCTAGAACAAGTGCGTTGAGTGACTTCACCAAAAATAAACAAACACCAATACAGGCCAAGACAATACCCGACAAAATCGGCGCTTGCGCTGCACTCATTTGTTGCAATGAACCCATATTCCAAATCAATAGTTGCTTGATTTGTTCGGGCGCAGCATAAGATTGCAGCACTGATTCAATGGCCCCTGTAAAACTTGCGAACATCAGTCCAATGATCAACAATGACTGTACATTTTGAACCCGACGCGCCACCACAAACATGAGGCTAGCAGCCAAATATGCCCCGAGCATAGCTGCTCCGACATAACTGAGTTCATTGATAAATGCAGGTGCTACACCCAAAACAAGCAAGGCCATAAGTAGACTCGCACCTGAATTCAAACCCAAAACATAAGGCCCTGCCATTGGGTTCTCAAAAAGATTTTGCATCAATAAACCACTAAGCGAGAGCCCTGCACCTGCTAAAATGGCACTGAGTAAACGTGGAACCTGAAACTCCCAGAAAACAAGGTGGTCATGACTCCCATTATTCTGCTGCAATACAAAAAGATGCAGCCAACATAGCATGCAAAATAGCACAGAGGCCCAGATAACAAAAATTGTATGCCGTTGCTTCATTTTAATACAGCATAAAAATGCAACTTTTTTACTTGCCTATTGGCAATTTGACTCAAATCAGATAAGAGCCAATCTGGATGCACAGCCGCGAGTTCCCAATATTTATTGGTCCGGGAAGTATAACAATAAATAGCCTTTTCAAAAAAAGGCAAAAATTTAGTCTTTTGAAACTGCGCTAGTAGCTTAGCTCTACTTGGTTGACCTGGATTAAGCCATAAATTCACTGATGTCCCTCTTTTAAGAATTTCGGGTAGGCTTTTAAAAATGCTTCCTGTACCTTGTTCATTGGCAAACAAATAAGCCAAACCGGCATCTTTGTAGAGCTGTGCCTCATAACTCTGCCCAGCAGGCGCAATCCATTGGTCACCGTATAGATTACCACTAATGAGCACCGGAAGCTGGTTGGATTTGTTGTTTTGTTGGATACTTTTTTGAAGTGCGGTATATTTTTGTTCGACCCCATTAAAAAATGCCTGTGCTTTGTCAAACTCACCACTCAAGACGCCGAATAATAATACCCACTCCGCACGTGCAAGCGGTGTTTTTTCGCGCCATTCGTAATTGGGAATGCCCATCAGCTTGGTCCCTTCTAAGCGTTTTAAAGCTTTATTTTCATTGCCAAAACCGCTATAAACCACGACTTGGGTTCCATTTTGAAGTAATTTTTGAGGTGAAAACCCCATTTCTGCACGTAAGTCCAAAACTTTATGCGTGGCTACCAATCGTTTTGTTTGACGATCATAGAGGTATTTGGCATCCGAAATGGCAGAAATGCGTTTTTGCTGCTTGAGTGCGCAAAGCATACCAACGTGGGTTGCACTCAGGACGGCAATATGCTCATAAGCTTTGGTAATTTTGAAATTTTGGGGTTGCGCTTTTGCATCTGGATCGAGCACCGCCACCTGAAAACCATTTGAAATCTTGTGAATGACAAGGTATTTGCTGTGCTTACAAAGGTTGGCTTTACTGGATTTCGGTGGCGCTTGCCGAACGCCGCAACTCCAGAGCAAGAGCACAAAACCTATAAAACCTAGCTTAATAAGACTCTGAAACATTCGGGAAATCACCTGATTGAACATCTGCTTTGTAATCTTGGAAAGCTTGAAGCATATGTGCATGAAGGTTGTTGTATTTGCGCAAGAAACGCGGATTGAATTCATTGTTGATTCCGAGCATGTCGTGGATAACCAGGACCTGTCCATCTACGCCTCCACCTGCACCAATGCCAATAACGGGTATGTGCACCATTTGGGCCACTTGCGCTGCGAGCGCCGCTGGAATTTTTTCTAATACAATGGCAAAACAACCTACTTCTTCGAGTGCTTTGGCATCGGCTATGAGTCTCGCGGCTTCCTCCTCTTCTTTAGCCCGAACAACATAGGTTCCAAACTTATAAATGGACTGTGGAGTGAGTCCGAGATGGCCCATGACGGGAATCCCAGCTGTTAATATGCGGCGTATTGATTCCAGAATTTCGCTTCCGCCTTCCATTTTAACCGCATGGCCACCAGACTCTTTCATGATTTTAATGGCACTAGAAAGTGCCTCTTTCGAATTACCTTGGTAAGAGCCAAATGGCATGTCGACCACCACTAAAGATCGCTCTACTGCCCGAACAACGCTAGAAGCATGGTAAATCATTTGATCGAGGGTAATAGGCAATGTTGTTTGATGACCTGCCATGACATTTGAGGCGGAATCGCCCACCAAAATAACATCGATACCGGCTTGGTCGACAATGCGTGCCATAGAAAAATCATAGGCGGTGAGCATCGAGATTTTCTGACCCGCTTGCTTCATTTCTTGAAGCGTATGGGTGGTTATTTTTTTGGGGCTTGAGGCGTGAACTGACATGGACTAACGATTTTGAAGATACGCATTGACATTTTGTTCAATGCGCGCAACTATATTTTGGGTATCGGCTTTTTGAAATGGAAGACCGGTAATGCGTTCGTAAAGTTCGATGTATCGTTCAGAAATAGTTTGAACGAAGTCATCGGGCATAAATGGCATTTGCTGGCCGTCTAACCCTTGAAAACCGTTTTCAATGAGCCATTGGCGTACAAATTCTTTGGAGAGTTGCTTTTGCGCTTCTCCTTTGTCTTGACGTTCTTGATAACCGTCGGCATAAAAATAACGCGAGGAATCTGGGGTGTGGATTTCGTCAATGAGGGTTACCGCGCCATTGTACATGCCAAATTCGTATTTGGTGTCGACCAAAATGAGGCCTCTTTGCGCTGCCATTTGTGTGCCGCGCTCAAACAACGCATATGTATATTGCTCCATTTGCGCGTAAATTTCCGGCGCAACTAATCCACGTGCTAGGATGTCTTCTTTTGAAATATCTTCATCGTGACCTTCTTCGGCTTTAGTTGCAGGTGTAATAATCGGCGTCGGTAAACGATCGTTTTCTTTGAGGCCTTCAGGGAGCGAAACCCCACACAAGGTGCGTTTTCCGGCTTTGTATTCGCGGGCAGCATGCCCTGCAAGGTAACCGCGTATAACCATTTCTATGCGAATGGGTTCACAAGCAACGCCAACTGCCACTGCTGGATCTGGTGTGGCTTCGAGCCAATTGGGAACGATGTCTTTGGTGGCTTCCAAAAACATGGTTGCTACTTGGTTGAGCACTTGACCTTTGTATGGAATTCCTTTTGGCAAGATGTGATCAAATGCCGAAATACGATCAGAGGCCACCATAACAAGCAAGCCATTGTCTAGCGTGTAGACATCTCGGACCTTGCCGTTGTAAACTTTGGTTTGACCTTCAAATTGAAAAGAATTATTGGTTAAGGCTTGCATGTGGTAAAAGAACTTGGTATTGGAAATGATTTATTTTTTTTCTTGTTCTGCCCGTTTGGCTTGTTTCTCGATTTTCTCGTTGTGTTCAGCGACGTCGAAGGCTTCAATGATTTGCTTGACCAATCGGTGACGAATGACGTCGGACTGCCCGAGGCGCACAATTTGAATGTCGGAAATATCTTTGAGAACGTCCAACGCATAAGCAAGCCCAGAGCGCTGCCGCGACGGAAGGTCAGCTTGAGACATATCACCCGTAATTACAAATTTGGCAGTCATGCCCATGCGGGTCAAGAACATTTTCATTTGCATTTGGGTGGTATTCTGCGCTTCGTCGAGGATGACAAAGGCTTTATCGAGGGTACGACCGCGCATAAAAGCAAGTGGTGCAATTTCAATGACACCAAATTCGATCATGTCGGCCAGTTTTTCTGCAGGAATCATGTCGCGGAGGGCGTCGTAGAGCGGCATGAGGTAAGGGTCGAGTTTTTCTTTGAGGTCACCGGGTAAAAAACCGAGGTTTTCACCTGCCTCAACCGCCGGGCGCGTTAAAATGATGCGTTTGACTTCCTTTGCTTTGAGTGCACGAACAGCCATGGCTACAGCAGTGTAGGTTTTACCCGTGCCTGCTGGGCCCACTGCAAAGACCATATCGGAGGTCATGACCGCTTGAACTAATTTTTTTTGATTGACCGTACGCGCCTTAATTTTAACGCCGCCATTGCCATGAACGAGCGTCTCGGAACCGTCGTCTTGAGACAACAGTTTGGCGCCATCTTGAAGCATGAGGTTGTCAATGTTGTTCTCGGAAAGCGCGTTAAAGGTATGGTAGTGCTCGACGATAAGTGCAAATTTGCGTTCGAATTCGTCCATGACTTCGTCGTCACCAGCTAGACTGAGTTGGTTGCCGCGCGCAATTACCTTGAGCTTCGGAAAAAAACTTTTAATGTGCTTGAGATTGGCATTATTGATGCCGTAAATTTCTGCCGGATTAAGGCCTTCTATACTGAGCTGACGCTGACCTGAACTCAATTTATTTGGTGGTTTTTGAAGGGGTTTCTAACGAATTCAATTACTTTTGGTAAAATTATGAATTTCTGAGCACAAAGTTGCCTTCTCAGTTATGCAAATCATTACGCTCACCACAGACAACGGCTACCAAGACCACTACGTGGCCTCTATTAAAGGAAGGCTTATCCAAGCGCTACCTGCAGCGCATGTTGTGGACATCACCCATGGCATCACGCCGTTTAACGTAAGTGAAGCTGCTTTTCAGTTGCGTTGTTGTTTTGAAGACTTTCCGCAGGGCACTATCCATATTATCGGCGTAGATTCTGAACCGCAATTTGAGCAAAATAACACCCGCTACCCCAGTATTCTCAAATTCAAAGGCCACTATTTCATTGGCAACGACAACGGTTTCTTTGGCAGCTTATTAGAAGAAGATTTTCCGGACGAATTTTACCATTACACGGCTATTCAACAACAAGCCCACGCTTGGCGTTTTACAACCAAGAATTGTTTTATCGATTTGGCTGCACGTATAGTCAACAAAGAGGCTGTTTCCAGTTTTGCAGAAGTTTCCCGATCGTACCGACGCGCATTTGATCAAAAACCCGCAATTGACCAACTGCTTATTCGCGGTATTGTGGTGCACATAGACAGTTTCGGTAACCTCATCACCAATATTACCAAAGCCGATTTTGAACGCTTTGGCTCCGATATTCCATTTATTATCAAGTACCAAAAGAAAGAATATTTCATCGACGAAATTTCAGCCACTTACAATGCGGTCTCTCAGGGCGAACGCGTCGCTATATTCAATAGTGCTGGGCGTCTAGAAATCGCAATTAACCGCGGAGCCAATGAAGGATTTGGTGGCGCTAGCAAACTTTTTGGAATGCGCATCGGAGACCCCGTTCATGTCGAGTTTACACCACAAGGTTCCAAAGAAAATATCCAATCCTTATTCTGATGCTCACAAGAGTTGTACAAATGGAGTTTGAGCCCGATAAACTCGAGGCCTTTTTGACTCATTTTGAAACCGTCAAATGGAAAGTTGCCCGTTTCGAAGGTTGTAGAGGCATGCAACTCATGCAAGATATACACAATCCTTGCATCGTTTTTACCTACTCAATTTGGGATTCTGAGCAAGATTTAGACAATTACCGCCGCTCAGATTTATTTTTATCCATTTGGCCGCAAATCAAGCCCTGGTTTGCACATAAGGCTCAGGCATGGAGCCTAAACACAACTTTTAATGGATTTATTTCAGAAAAATAGTGTAAAACTCAAATAGGTCCTTACCTTTACTGAAATTAATATTTTTATAATGAGTAAAGGACATGTAAAATTTTTCAACGAAACCAAAGGTTTTGGATTCATCGTTGAAGAAGACACGAACAAAGAATATTTTGTTCATGTTACCGGTTTGGTAGACAAAATCAAAGAAAATGACGCAGTTGAATTCGAATTGCAAGAAGGTCGTAAAGGTCTGAATGCTGTGAATGTCAAACAAGCATAATTAAGATTGAGTGTATCTAAAATTCCCGCCCCACAAGGCGGGAATTTTCGTTTATAGATATTTGTTAATTTTGACAACTCAACTTTTACTATGCGCGCCTTATTCTTAAAAGAAATTTCGAGCTTCCTGAGTTCCATCATTGGATATGTCTTCATTCTGATTTACCTCATCGCCTGCGGACTCTTCCATTGGATACTCTCCTACAATACCAATCTCCTTGAGGGTTCTACCGCTGACCTCATTCCTTTTTTCAATATGTCTCCGGTTATCTTTTTGATCCTCATACCGGCAATCACGATGCGCTCAATAGCAGAAGAGCGCAGAACAGGCACCATTGAACTCTTATTAACGCGTCCTATCTCTGACTTTCAACTCATTTTTGCTAAATACTTGGCAGGTGTAGCGTTGGTTTTTGTCGCTATTTTACCAACCGTCGTTTATTTGGTCAGTATGTACTTCTTGGGGAAACCCATCGGAAACATTGACCTTGGTGCTACTTTCACCTCTTATGTTGGCTTATTATTGCTCGGTGCGGCTTTTGTTGCGATTGGCATGTTTGCATCTGCACTCACCCATAGCCAAATTGTTGCGTTTATATTGGCTATGTTCTTATGTTGGGTATTTTACGACGGTTTTGAGCTACTAGGTAACTTTAGCCAAATTGGTGGCCTCGATTACCTCATCAAATATATTGGTATTGCTTTTCATTATGAAGCCATTAAAAAAGGCGTCATTGACACCAGCGACCTCCTCTACTTCCTGAGCCTCAATGCACTCTTTTTGGTTGCCTCGCTCACTGTACTCAAATCGCTAAAAAAGTAACGCATGAAACGCTATTTCACCAAAGGTCTCTACAACTGGACTGTCCTTGCGCTTTTAGCAGCGGTTCTGATCCTGATCAACTTTATTGGCTCGATGCTTTACCTCAAGCTCGACATGACCAAAGACCAACGCTATTCATTGGCCCAAAGTACCGTCACCTATCTTTCGGACAAAAAGAACTTTGAGAACCGCATCAGTATCCAAATCTATTTGGATGGCAATATGCCTTCCGAACTCAAAAATTTCCAAAACGCCCTCAAAGACAAGCTCAAAGACTTCAAGCGCATTGCCGGTGCCCGAATTGAGTTTTTATTCACAGACCCGAATGTGGGTACCGAAGACGAAATCAATGCCTTGCGTGCCCAGCTCTACGACCGCGGAAAAGGCATCATGCCCTTGGAAATTCTCTATCAAAAGGACGGCACCCAAAGCCAAATGTTGTTGTTCCCTGGCGCTTTGCTTTCGTATAGTGTAAATGGCATCACCAAAGAAGGCGTTGTGCAATTTCTACCTGGCACGCAACCAGGGCGGCCTTATGCACTCGAACAAATGAGTGAAATCATCGAGAACGCGCTCAACAACCTCGAATATAATTTGCTATCTGCCATGCGCCGCCTCACGCAAACCAGCAAACCAACTATAGCTTTTTTACAAGGCCATGGTGAGCTCAGTTATGCCCAAACCATGCGCGCACGCGCCCTCATTGCGCCGTATTACAACCTCAAAGATGTCCAACTCAATGACAGCATTGCCGCGCTTAAAGATGTAGATGGCCTCATCATTGCCGATCCGCAAACGCCTTTCTCACAAAAAGACCTATACCTGATCGATCAATTTGTCATGCGCGGCGGCAAATTGCTTTGCTTCATGAATACATTGGCGCTCAACGAAGACACGCTCAACGCCACAGGTATGACGCACACCACCCGCAAAAACCTACTGCTCGACCGGCTTTTGTTTGATTACGGCATCAAAATCAAAGAAAACTATGTATTAGATGCCAATTGCGCGCCTAAAATTGTGCCGTTTGCCGAAACGACATTTTTGCCTTGGTTCTACCACATGTTAGCTACGCCAAGTTTGCATCCGATTACACGCAATGTGGATCCAATTTCTCTAAAATATGCCAACGAAATCGAGTTTGTACAACTGCCAAAGGCGCAACTGACACCCATACTGACGAGTTCAAGCAATGCTATTCCGAGCGGTCTACAACCACTCGTCAATTTGGCATTGCCATTAAACTACGGCAAGAACCCCAAACTCGTTGAAAACCCTGAAGATGACATCAATAAATTGTGTGTTGCGGGGCTCTCAGAAGGATTTTATCAATCGCATTTTAAAAACAGAATTGTAGCCGAATTCGCAAATAGCAAAGACGCCAATTATCTGGAAGAAAGCCAAAAAGAAACCAAAATCTTGGTCGTGGGCAATGGAACACTCATTCGCAATTCCTACGACTCCATCCTAGACCCCAAAAAAGTCAATAGTTATCTATACAGACCTATTGCCATCAATGAACTCAAGGTAGACGCCGAACTGGCTCAACGCCGCATACCGCTGATCTTTGGCAACCAAGAACTCTTTCAGAACATGGTAGACTACCTAATGGGAGACAACTCGGTGCTCGATATCCGCAGCCGCCAGATCGATATCAAAGAAATCGATAAGGAAAAGATCAAGTCGGCATCCTTGTTTTACAAAAGCGTAAATATGCTAGCGCCACTGCTACTCATTCTCATTTTTGCATTTATCATGTACAAAATCAGACAAAAACGTTACACCCGTTAACCCGCACGCATGAATAAAAAAGGACTCATTATTGGTATTTTAGTGGTTGTTTTGGGCGCACTTACTTGGTTTGCACTCGATCTTCAAGGCAATCAAAAAGCATCTGATGCGCGCGCATTCAATTTCAAAATTGAAGACACAAATACCATCACCAAAATCAATATTACAGACGCCTTTGGCCAACAATTTACCTTGCTCAAAAAAGACGACGTCTGGACCGATGCACAAGGTGGCTGTGTTTCTCAAAACAATGTCTCTTTGATTTTAGAGGCACTCCACAAAATCGAATTCAAGGGCTATCTACCTAAAAAATCGGAGGCCCGATTCACAGAGCTTATGGCTACCTCGCACATCAAAGTAGAGATATTTCAGGATGGCGAATGGACCAAAACTTGGTACCTCGGGCCCGCCACCCCAGACCACTACGGTCAAATCATGCTGTTGGAAACTGCCGACGACGGCAAAAGTACTGCGCCGGTCATGATGAAACTCGCGGGCATGAATGGCCTTATTGATCCGCGCTTTTTTGCCGACCCGCGCCAATGGGCCTGTACTGAAATCATGGCCTTGCAAATGGAAGACATCCAAGGGGTTAAGGCGAAATTCCACAAAGAACCCTACCGCAATTTTGAAATACAGAAAAAAGGCAGTAAATACAGTGTCACACGCAATGGCCAACGCCTTTCTTTTGTCGATACCACCAACGTTTATCGATACCTTCAAGGCTTTCAGAAAATACACTTTGAACAGAAGAATTTTACGCTTTCGGACAAACAAGTAGATAGCGTCAAAAGAAGCCAAGCATTTTGCAGTTTTGAGGTCAAAACCAAACACGAACGCATCGCACTCAAACTTTATCGCATCAAAAGTAAAGAGGAACAACGCAATGAATTTGGCCAGCTGGTCAATATGGATATGAACAGCTTTTGGTGTCTTTTACCCGACGGTGAACTCGTGCGTTGCCAATATTTTGTTTTCAATCCGCTGCTACTTGGGCATGTCTATTTTCCTGCCATGGAGAATAAATTTCCGGACTCTTTAAAAACAGGCACGGTCCAATAAGCAACTTTAAAGGTCATTTTTACGTTAGTAACGTTATGACCAACCTACTGCGTATTTTCGCTGCTTATTTTGCTGTGCTCTGCAGTCAGGTTTTTGCACAAAGCCCCGTCGCCAATTTTACGGCCAATCCACTTACGGTTTGTGTAGGGCAAAATGTCACTTTCACCAATACATCGAGCCCAAATGGGGGGCCTGCTATCAGTACCTATCAATGGGACTTCGGAGATGGTAATTCGGCCACTACCACCAACGCAACACACGCATTCAGTACAGCAGGCACCTTTACTATTACGCTTGTCGCAACCAATGCAAACGGCGTTGCAGATGCAGAAATTAAATCCGCTTACATCACGGTAAATCCGCTGCCCAATGTGAATTTTACCGCAAATGGCTTGGGTTGCACCGTGCCGCTTACCCTCTCGTTTACAAACACTTCTTCGCAAGGCGCTAATTTTACGCAAGCCTGGAATTTTGGCAACAGCCAAACTTCAAGTCAGTATACACCACCAAGTATAACCTACAACGCTCAAGGAACTTATCAAGTCGTATTGACTGTCACCAATACAAATACGGGCTGTATTAACAGCCAAACGCAGCCCATCGTTGTCTCTAATTTTCAGGCGGGTATTACCGCACCGAGCATTGGCTGCGTCGGACAACCCATTCCTGTTCAGGACAATTCAACTGCCGGGGCCAATGTTTGGAACTGGAATTTTGGCAGCGCCGGACAAAGCAATGCAGAGAACCCTACGGTTACCTATAATTCTCCGGGAACCTACACCATTTCATTAAACGCCCAAAATACCAATTCTGGTTGCACAGCCAATACTTCTCAACAAATTACCATTCAAGCCAATACGGTACCTACCTTTTATGCCAATCCTACTGCTAATTGTGCACCGGGAAGCATTCAATTTTTCAATACGACCAATTTAAGCGGAACCTATGTCTGGAACTTCGGCGACGGTCAGACCTATACCGGTACCAATCCGCCGGCACATATTTACCAACAAAGTGGGCTGTATGATGTCAGCCTGACCTACACATCGAGTGCAGGTTGTAGCGGTACCCAAACCCTTCAGGATTACATCGAAATGAGTCCTGTTGAGGCCGGTTTTTATGCCCTCGACACCGGTGCTTGTGCACCTTTTACCGTGCAATTTATCGATACCTCGGTAACGCCGAGTAACCCGATAGTTTCGTGGCAATGGAATTTTGGGAATGGTCAAACTTTCAATGGGCAAATTCCGCCCCCGCAAACCTATGGCGTAGGTTTATACAACGTTTCTTTGATCATTACCACCGCTTCTGGTTGCACAGACACCATCATTAAAACACCATATATTACCGTAGGAAGCATTGATTCTATCGATTTCAACTGGGATCCCAACATTACTTGTGCGAACACTGACGTTGAGTTTGAATCTGAATTTTATATTTCTGTCCCTTACGACTCCACGGAAATCTCTTATCTCTGGGACTTTTCTCAGGGCATCAGTACCCAAGACGACCCTACATTTCAGTTTTCGCAGGATACAGGTTGGGTAGATGTCACGCTCTATGTCAATTTTCGGGGCTGCATTGACTCGCTGACAAAAGACTCAGTACTTTATGTACTGGCGCCAATTGCGCAATTCAATCCCAATACATCTTTGGTATGTAATCCTGCTAGTTTTCCGGTGAGTATTCAATTTCAAAATACGGCCCTAGACGGAGAACTTACCGACAGCGTTGCAATGCATTATGAATGGAATGATGGCTCTCCGAATACCTACTTCAATAACGCCCAACTTGATTTACCCAACGGCGGCAATACCAGCCATGGTTTTGCCAATTATGGCACCTATCAGATTGAACAAGTGGTACACAACTACACAACAGGGTGTTCCGATAGCATTACACTAGCCATCACCATTTCACAACTGCAATCCAATTTTTTACTCCCTGACGACACCATTTGCAAAGGCGATGCCATTAGTCTGTTTAACCAAAGTACAACCTGGTCAGCACACCCGGTCAATACTTGGATTTATACCTTTGGCAATGGCCAACAAATTAATAATGGGCCAAATATCAATTATGTCTATCCGGCAAGTGGTCAGTACAATTTTTCCTTATTGGTTTTCAATTCTGCCGGATGCACCTCAACAAGTAGTCAAGCCATTTTTGTTGCCAATAAACCAGTTGCAGGTCTACTTGCACCAAACTACGCCGGTTGTTCGCCATTTCCAGTTAGTTTTACCAATACCAGTTACAGCATTACCAACGGGTTGCCATTAGCTAGTTTTAGTACCACGTTCTCTGACAACAATACCAGCGTAACTACAACCAATGTGAATCAAGCCATCAATCATACTTTTACAGGAAACGGCATTTACACTGCAACAATTACAGCCACAGATATCAACGGCTGTGTGTCCAATCCGGCGACCGTTCAAATTACGCTCACCAAACCAAACGCAGTGATTGCTGCAGATACGATAATTTGTAGTATAGATAGTAGTACCATTGCGACGCTCAGCACCGGACAAGAACCCCTTGCCTATCAATGGTATATTGGATCCAGTATTGCAAGTTTCGATAGCTTACTTTTACTCAATCAAGCCGCAAATGGCAATGGTTTGTTTTCGACTTTTCCAATTTCATTAGTCGTCACCGATATAAATGGTTGCACTGACTCTGTTGCGCAAATTATTTATATCTCTCAACCAGAAGCCAATCCAGATTTTACTTTTTCTGGTGCGGCCATTGATGCCAACGGTCAGTATAGCTGCCCGCCATTATTCTGCGACTTTACCGATGCATCCACAAGTATGGGCACCATTAGCGCCTGGAACTGGTCTTTTGGAAATGGCAATACATCTATTTTGCAAAATCCGGACAATACGCTAGTTACAAGTGGTTCGTTTACGCTCCAGTTCCAAATTACTGACCAATATGGCTGTACAGACGATACCACAGTGGCCAACTATGTCTCGATAGGTGGGCCACTTGGCACTCCAACCTGGATCCAAGATAACACCGTTTGTGCGCAAGGCGCATTATTCACCATCGTTAACGCGGCCAATATAGATTCTGTTAGTTGGAATTTAGGCAATGGTATTTGGGTGGCAGATAGCTTAAGCTTCCCTTATTTTTATCCAAACACAGGGACCTATAATCCGAGCGTTACGGTCTACGACACCGCAGGGTGTCAGATACTTTATTTATTGCCTCCATTAACTGCGAGTGTGAGTGGCCTCGACGCGCAAATAACAGCAAGCCCTGTATATGCGAATATCAATCAGGTCGTTCAGCTCTCTGACGCGAGTACCAGCTTGAATCCAATCAGCACCTGGACCTGGATTTACCCAGACAGCAGCAATTTATTCTTTCAGAGCACCAATCAAACGATTGCATTTTCGCAAGGTGGGCCTCAGCAGATTGCCTTAGCCATCACCGATAATCTAGGTTGTATTGATACCGCATTCGTCACTATTTATGTTTCAGACCCCGACATCTGGGTGCCCAACGTATTTACGCCAAATGGCGATGGCATCAATGACCTAGTAGTTCTGCCCTACCCGTCCTTCAAATCATACGATATCCAAATTTTAAACCGCTGGGGCAATCTTGTTTTTGAAGGACGGGTAG
>Ga0315905_10000547_pt1 | contig 40557 bp, 44 predicted proteins | sample LakEriMetagenome_5_FD_203522 | JGI IMG/M metagenome (GOLD analysis project Ga0315905, IMG submission 203522) | Freshwater fungal communities from buoy surface, Lake Erie, Ohio, United States - Buoy 4 MA121 | ecosystem: Environmental > Aquatic > Freshwater > Lake | place: USA: Lake Erie, Ohio...
GCGCAGCGAGCATTGATTTGCCACTGCCCGGCGGACCCACCATCAACACGCTATGACCCCCTGCCGCCGCAATTTCCATCGCGCGTCGCGCATGCAACTGGCCGCGCACCTCCGCGAAGTCCGGAATGCCCTGCACAGCTGCAGGCCTCGGGGTCGCCTGCTCAGGGATCAGGCGCGCGCTGGCATCGGCCGCAGCAAAATGCGCGCAGACCTGTAGCAAGGAGTCTGCTGGATACACCCGCGCACCGGGCACCAGCGCGGCTTCGGCGGCATTGGCGCGCGGCAGAATGAAAGCGCGTTGGCGACCATCTTCTTGCCGGTGCATCGCAAAGGTCATCGCCAGCGCCGCTCGTATGGGCCGCAGCTCTCCCGAGAGCGACAATTCACCTGCAAATTCGTAGTCATCCAGTTCAGTGGCGGGTACTTGACCTGATGCGGCCAGTATCCCCAGCGCAATCGGCAAATCGAAGCGCCCCGATTCCTTAGGTAAATCGGCGGGTGCGAGGTTGACGGTGATGTGCCCAGGGGGGAAATCAAAACCTGCGTTATGCAGCGCGGCCCGCACGCGATCGCGCGATTCGCGGACTTCCGTATCCGCCAGCCCGACGATCGTAAATGCAGGCAGGCCATTGGCCAGATGGACCTCGACTGTTACTGCGGGCGCGTCCATCCCGGACAGCGCCCGACTTTTCAATACCGCCAGACCCACGGAATATGGATTAGGAGGTGTGCCGGGATTCCAGCTCGGCCACCCGCGCTTCCAGGGCTTCCAGCCTGGCGCGGGTGCGGGCGAGCACTTCGGCCTGCACGTCGAATTCTTCCCGGGTTAGCAGATCCAGTCGTGAAAAGCCCTGATTGAGCATGGCTTTCATGTTTTTTTCCAGATCTTTGGCCGGAGATTGCTGCAGCACCTCATTGATGCGGGTTTGCAGTTCAGAGAGAAAACTCAGTGGTGTTGTCATGGCTTTGATAGGATAGATCGCACCATTATGAAGCGCGCGCGCTTTTGTGGTGCGTGACCAAGGCGTTCAAGAGGGATAAAACAAAGCCAGATCCTATAGGATTTGGCCGAAATGACAAGTAATTCCTACTTTATCGGGTTGGCACACGTCCTGCTTAGACCCCTGCAGCAAACAGGATTTTGTTCGCAGGCTATTTATTCACTTTCAAAACAAAAAGGAAATCCTATGAAAAAACTGATTCTCGCCAGCGCTGTGTCGGCGGCATTTGTGGGCGGCTTCGCGCAAGCGGAAGAAGCAGCCGCGCCGGAGCATGTGATTAGCTATAACGTCGGAGTGACTTCGGATTATGTCTTCCGGGGTATTTCGCAGTCGCGTAATCGGCCGGCTTTCAGTGGTGGCGTGGACTACTCTCATGCGCCGACCGGTGTTTATGCCGGCACCTGGGTTTCGACGATCAGCTGGATCGATGATTCCTACCCTGCTTCGAGCGTAACGAATAGTAGCTCGCGTGCAAGAACGCCCTATGAACAAGATTTTTATGCGGGCATCAAGTTCGGTGATGCTGCTGGATTGAACTTTGATGTGGGAACAATTTATTACTACTATCCTCGCAACAAACTACATTTGGAAACCGGCTACGTCGGCATGAAAGCGAACACCAACGAGGTTTACGGAAAAGTAGCCTATGGCCCCGTTTACTTTAAAGCCAGTTATGCAATCGGCGATGCCATCTGGGTTTCAAACAAAGCGGGTAGCTATTACCTCGACCTAGGTGCTGATGTTCCGGTCATGGAAGGTTTGATCGTAAATGCTCATGTGGGCCGATTCGTTTTCAAGCAAGACGGCACCATTCTGGCCGATTCAAGGTACGACTACTCGGACTGGAAAATTGGACTTACCAAGGATTTTGGAAGCGGACTTAGTGGGTCGATTGCCGCGACCGGAACCAATGCAAACGAAACTTACAACGGAAGCAACGTTTGGAATTTCAACGGCACCGGCTACCTCGGCGACACCAAAGGCATCGTCACGATCACCAAAACTTTCTGATAAACCCCAACGAGGCTGAAATGAAACTCATCACTGCCATCATCAAGCCGTTCAAGCTCGATGAGGTGCGCGAAGCCCTCTCGACCATCGGTGTGCAAGGCATCACCGTCACCGAAGTCAAGGGGTTCGGGCGTCAAAAAGGTCACACCGAGCTGTATCGCGGTGCCGAGTACGTGGTCGACTTCCTGCCAAAAACCAAAATTGAGGCAGCAGTTGACGACGCAATCGTCGAACGCGCAATTGAAGCGATCGAAAACGCGGCCCGCACCGGCAAAATTGGTGATGGCAAGATCTTCGTCTACGACCTACAGCAAGTCGTACGGATCCGCACCGGCGAAACTGGTAAAGAAGCACTGTAAGGGGATCCTCATGAAGACAAGTTTCATTCGTATGCTAGGCGCTTTCCTGCTCCTGATTGGACTGGGTTTCGCGTCGTTTACTTACGCAGAAGAGCCCGCAGCAGCACCTGCTGCTGCGGCCACCACGGCTGCACCCGATGCCGCGCCGGCCGCTGATGCACCTGCTGCTCCGGCAGCCGATGCGCCAGCGCCCATCGTGGAGAAGGGTGACGTTGCCTGGATGATGGTGTCCACACTGCTGGTCATCATGATGGCCATTCCGGGTTTGGCACTCTTCTACGGCGGCCTCGTTCGAAGCAAAAACATGCTGTCTGTGTTGATGCAGGTGATGATGGTGTTCTCGCTTATCTCGGTACTGTGGGCCATTTACGGTTACACGGTGGCGTTTGGTGGCGAAGGTCCTATCATCGGCAACCTCTCCAAGCTATTCCTGCAGGGCGTGAACACCGCATCTCTGGCTGACACTTTCACACCGACAGTGAAACTGCCAGAGTTCGTATTCATCGCCTTCCAGGCTACGTTCGCCGGCATCACTTGCGCGCTGATCGTGGGCTCTTTTGCTGAACGCATGAAGTTTTCTGCGGTACTGCTGTTCTCGGTACTGTGGTTCACGTTCGCGTATCTGCCGATCGCTCACATGGTCTGGGGTGCGGGTGGTTACCTGCTCAGCAAAGGCGCACTGGATTTTGCGGGCGGTACCGTAGTCCACATCAACGCCGGTGTTGCTGGTCTGGTGGGTGCTTACATGCTTGGCAAGCGACTCGGCTATGGTCGTGAAGCCATGACACCGCACAGTCTGACCCTGACCATGGTCGGTGCCTCGATGCTGTGGGTGGGCTGGTTCGGCTTCAATGCCGGCTCCAACCTCGAAGCCACTTCGGGCGCTGCACTGGCCTTCATCAATACACTCGTCGCGCCGGCTGCAGCCGTGCTCTCCTGGTGTCTTGGCGAAGCGCTGTTCAAGGGCAAGGCATCAATGCTGGGCGCTGCCTCGGGCGCGGTTGCCGGCTTGGTCGGGATCACGCCAGCCTGTGGCACCGTGGGCCCGATGGGTGCCATCGTGATCGGTCTGGTCTGCGGCTTCGTGTGTTTATGGGCTGTCAGTGGCCTCAAGCGCATGCTCGGTGCTGATGACTCGCTGGATGTGTTCGGCGTTCACGGTGTCGGCGGTATCGTGGGTGCGATCCTGACGGGCGTGTTCACAGCGCCCAGTCTGGGCGGCACCGGCGGCGCCAAGCCGGACGAGTTCTCGTTGGTTACGCAGGTGGGAATTCAGGCCGAAGGCGTGATCATCACGATCGTGGTTTCTGCCATCGTCTCTATCATCGCTTACAAGCTGGTCGACATGATCGTCGGTCTGCGCGTACCCGAAGAAGAAGAGCGCGAAGGTCTGGACATCACCAGCCACGGCGAGACTGCTTATCACCTCTGATTAGTAGCCTGATACAGCTGTTCATTCCCTGTTTTTCCTTAAAACGCCTCCCTACGGGGGCGTTTTTTCTTTTCGGTGACCTGTAAATTATCCACCCCGCCCCCAGCTAAGGCTTAGAGTTTCCAATGGAGCTGCACCGTTTCGGGGTGATGACCTTGGATTCCCGTTAAAATCGAGCCCTCGAAGCCCGTTTTCTCAGGCTGCTATCCGCGTCGGCGTGTATTTGCCAGCCGCTTAAGGAAACTTGCTCTCAGCCTGCGACGCACCCGCTGTCCGTGCACAGGTTTCACCGACTCTCTGGAAGGTTTTCGATGGTTCCCCACTTGGTTACGGCTCTCAACGGCCCTTTGCTCGAGCTCGAGAAGAAAATTCTCGCGGCGACCCCGGCGATTGAGCGCTGGTTTCGTCTTGAATGGCAGGAGCACACTCCGCCATTTTATTGCTCGGTTGATCTGCGCAACTCGGGCTTCAAGCTCGCACCGGTCGATACCAATCTTTTTCCGGGCGGCTTCAACAACCTCGCGACAGAGATGCTGCCGCTGGCGATACAGGCGGCGATGGCAGCCATCGATAAATACTGTCCTGATGCAAAAAATCTGTTGTTGATTCCCGAGCGGCACACGCGCAATACCTTTTATCTGCAAAATATTGCGCGGCTGATGCAGATTTTTCGTCAGACCGGCCTGAATGTTCGACTAGGTAGTCTGTCCGAGGAAGTGAAAGAGCCTACGCTGATCGAGCTGCCTGACGGCAGCAGCATCACACTCGAGCCGCTGGAGCGGCTGAGCAACGGTCGTCGTTTGGGCCTGAAGAATTTCGATCCCTGCACTATTCTGCTCAACAACGATCTGTCATCTGGCATACCCGCTATTCTTGAAAACCTGCATGAGCAGACTTTGCTGCCACCGCTTCATGCGGGTTGGGCAGTGCGTCGCAAGACACAGCACTTCGCGGCCTATGACGAAGTGGTCAAGAAATTTTGCAAGTTGATTGATATCGATCCGTGGATGCTCAATCCCTACTTCGGAAAGTGTACGGGCATTAATTTTCATGAGCGCACCGGTGAGGATTGTCTGACCAGTACTGTCGATACCGTACTGACCAAGATTCGCAAGAAATACAAAGAGTACGGTATCAAAGAAACCCCTTTCGTCATCGTCAAAGCCGATGCCGGCACCTATGGCATGGGCATCATGACCGTGCGCGATGCCAGTGAGGTCGTCGATCTCAATCGCAAACAGCGCAATAAAATGTCCGTGATTAAAGAGGGCATGGAAGTCTCCGACGTCATCATTCAGGAAGGCGTGCATACCTTTGAGCACATCAATGATGCTGTCGCTGAGCCCGTGGTGTACATGGTTGACCGTTATGTGGTCGGTGGTTTCTACCGCGTGCATGCCGAGCGCGGGATCGATGAAAATCTGAATGCGCCTGGCGCGCATTTCGTGCCGCTCGCATTCGAGCAACAGCATGCGTTGCCGGATCTTGCTGCCAAGCCCGGTACCGCAGCGCCAAACCGGTTTTACATGTACGGTGTGGTCGCACGACTGGCGTTACTGGCAGCGTCGGTAGAACTCGAAAAAACCGATCCTAATCCGGAAGAGTATTGAGTCGCCCTTCATGAAAATCGCATTCGCGGCGGACGCGCTATCCAGCTTCAAGATTGCCAAGGACTCTACCTACGCGATGATGGTGGAAGCTGCAGCGCGTGGGCATGAAATTCACGCGTTCAGTCACGCAGATTTGGTATTTGATGGGGCCGGCGTGAAAGCCGCTATCGCCCGCGTCAATCTTACGGGCGATACGGGCGCGTGGTACCGCGCTGAAGCGCCGATGCTGCAATCACTGAGCGCCTTTGATGTGGTCGTCGAGCGGACTGATCCGCCGTTCAACATGCAGTACATCTACGCGACCTATCTGCTGCAGCGCGCAGAAGCCGAAGGCGCGCGCGTGTTCAACCGGCCACAGGCGATTCGTGACCACAATGAAAAACTGGCGATCACAGGTTTTCCTGAATTCATCGCCCCCACGCTAGTCACCAGTGAAACTGCACCGATACGCGCATTTCATCAGCAGCATCACGACATCATTCTCAAGCCCCTCGATGGCATGGGCGGCGCAGGAATCTTCCGCGTGGGCAGCGATGGAATGAACCTCGGTTCCATCATCGAGACCCTCACTGATAACGGCACCCGCACCATCATGGCCCAGCGCTACATTCCCGAGATCGTGCATGGTGACAAGCGCGTGTTGCTGATTGGTGGCGAGGTGGTCCCCTACTGCCTGGCTCGGGTGCCGCAGGCCGGGGAGGTACGTGGCAATCTGGCCGCCGGCGGCACAGGGATTGCGATGCCGTTGTCTGATCGCGAGCGGCAGATCGCCGAAGCACTCGCACCGGAATTGTATTCGCGCGGATTATTACTGGTAGGATTGGATGTGATTGGTAATTACCTCACTGAAGTCAATGTGACCAGCCCGACCTGCTTTCAAGAGATCATGCAGCAAACGGGTTGTAACGTTGCCAGCATGTTCATTGATGCGCTGGAAAAAGCCAGCGGACGAGCGCAGATTTAAAAGCATAAATCGCGCATTACTTTTTGACCACTGCGGTTCATGCCGCAACTACAAACGTATTGCAGGCAATGGTAGGCATTCTTCTTCTGACACATGCACCACTGGGCCAAGCCTTCATTGAGGCGGCCAATCATGTCTTTCGCAGTCCGCCCGCGCAGGTTGAGGCGATCGATGTGGTTGCCGATCAGGATCCCGAAGAGGTGCGGCGCTTAGCCTGCGAAGCAATCGGGCGCATTAATGACGGCGGCGGCGTATTGGTGATTACGGATGTGATGGGCGGAACGCCCTCGAACTGCACCCTATCACTATGCGTTCCGGGTGAAATTGAAGTCATTGCAGGCATCAGCCTGCCGATGCTGCTGCGTGCGATCACGTATCGTCACAACACGCTGGATGTAACCGTTGAGATGGCACTCGCTGGTGGTCAGAGTGGTGCGTGCCGTGTCGACAATCGCGTGCGCCTTGCAACTAATTAAACCACCACATAATAAAAATATGATCAGCAAAGAAATTGAAATCATTAACAAGCTCGGTCTTCATGCGCGCGCATCGGCCAAGCTCACTCAGCTCGCTGCCAAATACCAGAGCGAAGTGTGGATGACGCGCAATCAGCGTCGAGTGAATGCAAAATCCATTATGGGCGTCATGATGCTAGCGGCTGGTAAGGGTGCGGTCGTTACGCTCGAGGCTGATGGTCCCGATGAACAGGTTTGTTTTGATGCGCTGGTGCAGTTGATCGAGGCGCGCTTTGGCGAGAGCGAATAGACGAAAGCTCATTCAAACTCATTCGCAAAGCAGTGCGCTTCTATAAATTTTGAATTGATGATCTGATGGCTTCCTTCACTCTGCATGGCATTCCGGTATCGCGTGGCATTGCGATTGGCCGCGCGCACCTGCTCAGGCCGGCGGCACGGGACGTCAAGCATTATCTTGTGGCAGAAGAAAAAGTCGAAGCCGAAGTCGCGCGCCTCACTGCAGCGATCAATGCCGTCAATGAGGAGCTGCAGACAGTGCGGCGCGATCTACCGCCCGATGCACCTTCCGAGCTGGCCGCTTTCATTGATGTGCACGCGCTGATCCTGGCCGACCCCATCATTGCGGAACATCCGCTCAAGATCATTCGCAGCCGCCATTACAACGCCGAGTGGGCGCTGCTCACACAGATTGATGAGTTGTCCGCGCAGTTCGATGAAATTGAAGATGCTTATCTGCGGGAACGCAAGAATGACATTCTGCAAGTTGGCGAGCGCATACTCAAGCAACTGACCGGCAGCGCCAGCACGCTGCCAACTCCCACGGACAGCGGCGAGACCAGCGCTCAGATGATCGTCGTCGCCCACGATATCTCACCGGCTGACATGCTGCAGTTCCGCGATCGCGCCTTTGTCGGTTTTGTCACCGATCTGGGTGGTCAGAACTCGCACACGGCTATTGTCGCCCGCAGTCTCGATATACCAGCGGCAGTCGGTATGTCGAATGCGTCGGCGCTGATTTCCGAAGATGACTGGATCATCATTGATGGCGACGCTGGCATTGTCATTGTCGATCCTGCGCCTATTGTGCTTGAGCAGTATCGCGAGAGTCAGAGTCAACTTCTTAGAGAACGAAAAAAGCTCGGCAAGCTGCGCAAGACCCCGGCCATCACACGCGATGGAACGCACATTCATCTGCTGGCCAATATCGAATTACCTGAGGATTGTGCTGGCGCGCTTGACGCTGGCGCGGTGGGTGTCGGACTTTTCCGTTCCGAATTTCTTTTCATGGGCCGCACAGGCCACGCCGCCAAATTGCCCTCCGAGGATGAGCAGTTCGAGTCCTATCGCAAGGCTGTCGTCGCGATGAAGGGCCGACCTGTCACTATCAGGACACTGGATGTCGGCGCCGACAAGCCGCTCGACAAGGACGAAGAAACGTCGCTCAATCCGGCGCTCGGTTTGCGCGCCATTCGCTATTGCCTGTCAGAGCCGCAGATGTTCCTCACGCAGTTGCGCGCCATTTTGCGTGCCTCGGCCTACGGCCCCATCAATCTGCTGATTCCCATGCTCGCGCATGCATTCGAAATTGATCAGACGCTGTTGCTCATCGAGCAGGCGAAAGCGCAGTTGCGCGACGCAAAAAAGAAATTCGATACCAAGATACCGGTTGGCGCAATGATTGAAATTCCGGCAGCAGCGCTCACACTGCCGCTCTTCATCAAGCGATTTGATTTTCTATCGATAGGTACTAACGATCTTATCCAGTACACGCTGGCGATTGATCGTGTCGATCATGAGGTCGCGCATCTCTACAACCCGCTGCATCCGGCCGTGTTGCAATTGCTGGCCATGACGATTTCTGCCGGCGCCAAAGCAGACATCCCGGTGGCTGTCTGCGGCGAGGTTGCGGGTGACATCAAGCTCACTCGGTTGCTGCTCGGGCTTGGTTTGCGTGAATTTTCCATGCATCCGGCTCAGCTGCTCGCGGTGAAACAGGAAATTCTCAACAGCGATATCAGCTTGCTTGAGCCACCCGTAAAAAAAATCTTACGCAATTACGAGGCGGTCGCGATCGCAGAGGCCGTGGAGCGTCTGCGGGCCTTGTAACGCACGAGCCGCGGTCGCCTAAAGCCTCGTTTGACGCTGAGCCCTGACTTCGCTATCCTTGCGCACATGCGCCGATTTGACCTTAGCTTGCGGGCGCAAGGGACTTTCCCTAATAAATACGGCTAAAGCGAGCTCGAATCGACTCTCCGAATCCAGCCCGACCAGCCAAATGCTCTCGGGCTTTTTTATTTTCGGTTCCAGATGAAATCCATAGGTATCGTTGCGCCACAGTCCATGCACTTCAAGCAGCCGCTACCGCTGCAAAGTGGTGCCGTTTTGTCCGATTACACGCTGGTCTATGAGACCTACGGCACGCTCAATGCCGATGCTTCCAATGCCGTGTTGGTGTGCCATGCGCTCAATGCCTCGCATCATGTGGCTGGCTTTTACGAAGGTCAGCCCAAAAGCACAGGCTGGTGGGACAACATGGTCGGCCCCGGCAAGGCGCTGGATACCAATAGATTTTTTGTCATCGGCGTCAACAATCTCGGTTCCTGTTTCGGTTCGACCGGGCCGATGCACACCAATCCAGCCACCGGCAAACCTTATGGCGCATCCTTTCCCGTTGTGACCGTCGAAGACTGGGTACACGCCCAAGCGCGGCTGGCTGATGCGTTAGGTATACGGCAGTTCGCCGCCGTGATGGGCGGATCGCTCGGTGGTATGCAGGCGCTCGCCTGGAGCATGCTGTATCCAACCCGCGTCGCGCATTGTCTGGTGATAGCTTCCACACCCAAGCTAAGCGCGCAGAACATCGCCTTTAATGATGTCGCACGTCAGGCCATACTCACCGATCCGGATTTTCATGACGGCGACTTTTACGCGCATGGTGTCGTGCCCAAGCGTGGCCTGCGTGTGGCGCGCATGATCGGTCACATTACCTATTTGTCCGATGACGACATGGCTGAAAAATTCGGTCGTGATTTGCGCGGGGATGACTATCAGTTTGGCTTTGGTGTCGATTTTGAGATCGAGTCTTATTTGCGCTATCAGGGTGACAAATTTTCCGAGTACTTCGATGCCAACACCTATCTTTTGATTACCAAGGCACTAGATTATTTCGATCCGGCGCGCACATTTAACGGTGATCTCTCAGCGGCTTTGGCCAACATACAAGCAGAATTTCTGCTGGTCTCTTTCATGACGGATTGGCGATTTGCACCTGAACGCAGTCGCGAAATCGTGCAGGCATTGGTCAAGAACGACCGTCGTGTCAGCTATGCCGAAATCGATGCGCCGCATGGTCACGATGCTTTTCTGTTGGATGATCCCCGATACATGGCCGTCGTTGGTTCTTATTACGACAGGATTTGGCAGGGATTGTCGGCGCTGCCGCTCGCGGCGCAAAGAGAGGCCGCATGATTACGCAGCGCTTTGCTGGTCTGCGTGCTGACCTAGCTTTCATCGCGCACTGGGTAGCGCCTGCATCGCGCGTGCTGGATCTGGGTTGCGGTGACGGTGCCATGCTCGAATACCTGCAGGTCGATAAACAATGCAGTGGCTATGGTGTTGAAATCGATGATGCGTACATCCCGCGTTGTGTGCAGCGCGGCGTCTCGGTCATTCAGCAAGATATGGAAGGCGGTCTGGCCATGTTTGCCGATGACGCTTTTGATACGGTCTTGTGTCTGTCTGCGCTGCAGATGATGAAAAACGTTGAGGGCGTGCTGCGGGATATCACGCGCGTCGGGCGTGAGGCAATTGTCTCTTTCCCGAATTTTGCGCACTGGCCGCATCGCGTAGCACTTCTGACGGGTCGCATGCCCGTTTCCGAGAGTCTGCCGCATGCCTGGTATGACACGCCGAATCTACGTTGCGCGACGATCAGTGATTTTGAGGAACTTGCTGTCGAAGTTGGTCTCGAAGTACTCGAGTGTGTCGCGCTACGTGACGACGGAACGCCGGTTACTTTTCTTCCAAACTGGCGCGGCAGCCTCGCAGTTTTCCGTCTTCGCAAACGATGATCTCGTTCTCTCGGATGCTCCCGCTTTCTTTTAAAGATAACGCATGAATCAGGATACTTCTGCTGCCGGGTCGACACCTGCTCGCGGCTGGCGGCATTACTTCACCCGGCATATGCTGATTTGCGTGATGCTTGGTTTCACCTCTGGTTTGCCGTTGTTCATTTTGTACAACCTACTCTCCGCATGGCTCAGGGCTGAGCAGGTTGACTTGAAATCCATCGGTCTGTTCGCGCTGGTCGGCTTTCCCTATACCTGGAAATTCCTCTGGTCGCCATTGATGGACCGCTTCCGCTTTCCTATGCTGGGTCGGCGGCGCGGTTGGATGTTTTTTACGCAGCTTGCCTTGCTGGCGACGATAGGCAGTATGGGTTTTTATTCGCCTGTGACGGACTTGACGATCATCGTGTTCCTTGCGGGTTTGGTCGCTTTTCTGTCGGCCAGTCAGGACATCGTGATCGATGCCTATCGTCGCGAAATGCTGACTGATCGCGAGCAGGGATCCGGCACCGCGCTGTTTGTCAATGCGTACAAGATGTCGACCTTGATACCCGGCTCGCTATCGTTAATCCTGTCCGATTTTCTGAGCTGGCAAATCGTATTTTCGATCACGGCACTCTTCATGCTGCCCGGCGTGTTCACCACGCTGCTCATACGCGAACCCAGCATTTACGGAGAGCCACCACGTACGCTGCGCGAAGCGGTCGTGCTGCCTTTCAAGGAATTCATCGAGCGCAGCGGTTGGTCACATGCCGCGATGATTTTAGCCTTCATCTTTTTGTACAAGCTCGGTGATTCCATGGCCACCGCGCTGGCCACACCCTTCTACATGGATCTTGGTTTTTCGCGTACACAGATTGGTTTGGTCGCCAAGAACGCAGGTTTGTGGGCCAGTCTTGCCGGAGGCATTCTGGGCGCAGTGTGGCTGGAGAAAACCGGTGTTAATCGCGGACTGTGGATTTTCGGTGTGCTGCAGGCTGTCGCGATTTTGGGTTTTGCCTTGCTCGCTTATGCCGGCATTGCCGCGCCCGGTGCTGCCAGTGTGACACCGGATACGTTTTTGCTCGGTCTGGTGATTGGTATGGAAGCCTTTGCCGTCGGGCTGGGTACAGCAGCCTTCACTGCCTACATCGCGACGGCGACGGATTCACGTTACACCGCAACCCAGTTTGCTTTGTTCACCAGTTTGGCGGCTGTGCCGCGTACCTTTTTTAATGCACTCACCGGTTTCATCGTCGCCCACACCGGCTGGTTTGAATTTTTCCTCATCTGCTTTGCGCTGGCACTGCCCGGTATGCTGTTATTACCCAAGATCGCTCCGTGGAACGCGCCTATACCCGCGGACGACACGGAGGAAGCGAAGGGCACGACCGGCTGAGCCGGATGATTGCGAGGCGACTAAGGCTACGATGCTCAATGTTCTCTGGCTAAGCTTCTTTTTTCTGGCCGCAGCCAGCGCGCTTTGGCGATGGTTGGTGGTGGGCGACCCTGCTGTTTTCGCAGCGATGGTCGAGAGTTTGTTTGCCATGGCCCGGTTGTCCGTCGAAGTGATGATTCTATTGTTCGGCACGCTCACGCTGTGGCTGGGTTTTTTGCAGATTGCAGAAAAAGCGGGACTCGTTGAACGCCTCGCTCGTTTTTTGTCACCGCTGTTTGCACGGCTGATGCCCGAAGTGCCCGCCGGTCATCCGGCACTCGGTCTGATCACGATGAACTTCACCGCGAATGCGCTCGGTCTGGACAATGCCGCTACGCCAATAGGCTTGAAAGCCATGCGCGAGCTGCAGTCGCTCAACCCCGAGCCTGAGCGCGCCAGCAATGCACAAATTCTTTTTCTGGTGCTCAATGCGTCCTCGCTGACATTGTTACCTGTCTCGATTTTCATGTATCGCGCGCAGCAGGGTGCGCCTGACCCCACCTTAGTTTTTCTACCTATCTTGTTAGCCACAGCCGCGTCCACACTGGCTGGATTTTTTGCGGTGGTTTTCATGCAGCGTTTGCGCTGGCGCGATCCGGTGGTGCTTGGATGGCTGCTCGGTACTGCGCTGCTGCTCGGCGGTTTCATTGCACTGTTGTCGACGCTTTCATCGGCCGCCTTGGCCAGCCTCTCATCGGCGCTCGGTAATGCCGTGCTGTTCGGCCTCATTCTGATGTTCTTGCTGGCCGGTGCGCTGCGCAAGGTAGCGGTGTATGAAGCTTTCATCGAGGGCGCACGTGAAGGCTTCGACGTCGCCAAAAATCTGCTGCCTTATCTCGTTGCGATGTTGTGCGCGGTGGGCGTGTTGCGTGCTTCAGGTGCACTCGATATATTGCTGGCGTTGATTCGTGACGCAGTACTTTGGGCGGGGTGGGATGCGCGCTTCGTTGATGCTTTGCCTACCGCACTGGTGAAACCATTTTCAGGCAGCGCAGCGCGCGCGATGCTAATCGACACCATGAACACGCACGGCGTGGATAGTTTCCCCGCGCTGCTAGCCGCCACCATGCAGGGCAGCACAGAGACCACGTTTTACGTGCTGGCGGTGTACTTCGGTTCGGTGGGCATACAGCGCGTGCGGCATGCAGTGGGATGTGCGTTGTTAGCTGATCTGGCGGGTGTGCTGGCGTCTATCGGAGTTTGTTACTGGTTCTTTGGATAGCCGGGCTTATAGTTGCCAGTCATAGCTGATCGTCAGCGGCGCATGATCCGAAAACCGCTCCTCCTTGTACACAGCCGCGCTCTTGGCCGTAGCAGCAATGCCCGGCGTGGCGACGTGATAATCGATACGCCAACCCACATTGTTCGCCCAGGCTTGCCCACGGTTGCTCCACCAGGTGTAGGCATCGCCCGTGGTGTCGGGGTGCAGCAGACGGTACACGTCGCGCCAGCCGGCTTCATCAAGCAAACTCGTCATCCATGCGCGCTCTTCAGGCAGAAAGCCGGAATTCTTTTGATTGCTCTTCCAGTTTTTCAGATCGATTTCCTTGTGCGCGATGTTCCAGTCACCGCAGATCACGACTTCGCGGCCAGAGTTTTGTAGCTTCATCAGATGTGGCATGAAGGCTTCCATAAAACGGAATTTGGCTTGCTGACGTTCGTCACTCGATGAGCCCGATGGGCAGTAAAGTGAAATCACCGACAGCTTGTCGATATCGACTTGGGTATAGCGACCCTCGGCATCGAATTCCGCATTACCGAAACCTGTCGTGATTGAATCAGGCTTGTGTCTTGAATAGACGCCGGTACCCGAATAACCTTTCTTCTCGGCGTAATGAAAGTGACCATGATAGCCATGGGGCGAAAGGAAGGCTTCGGTCATGTCTGCTTCCTGTGCTTTGAGTTCTTGCACGCAGATGAAATCCGCTTCTTGCAAGCGCATCCATTCGAAAAAATTCTTTTTGGCGGCAGAGCGTATGCCATTGAGATTAGCCGAGATGATTTTCATATTGATGTCTTGGGAAGAGTCTTGCGATTTGATGGCAAGCATAACCGATCAGGACAGGCATGGTCCCCGCGTTAAAATATCGACTTTAACATCCATTTTCAGGGTTATTGAGTGAACAACTTGCGCCAGCAATTCATCGAATTTTCTGTCAACGCCGGCGTGCTGCGCTTCGGCGAATTCACGACCAAGGCCGGGCGCCTATCACCCTATTTTTTCAATGCAGGCCTGTTCAACGATGGCGCGCGGCTGGGACAGCTTGCCAACTTTTACGCGCAGACCTTACTGGATTCAGGTGTGGGTTTTGACATGCTGTTCGGGCCAGCGTACAAGGGGATTACCCTAGCCTCGGCAACCGCAGTGGCACTCGCATCCAAAGGCCATAACGTACCTTTTGCTTACAACCGCAAGGAAACAAAGGATCATGGCGAAGGCGGCACCATCGTCGGCGCAAAGCTTGAAGGCCGAGTGGTCATCATTGATGATGTTATTTCGGCGGGTACGTCGGTACGCGAGTCGGTGGAGATGATCCGCGCACAGGGTGCGACACCCTGCGCGGTGCTGATTGCGTTGGATCGTATGGAAAAGAGTGGCGCCGAAGGTTCGCTGTCGCAATTGTCAGCGGTACAGGAAGTCGAGCAGAGTTTCGGTATGCCGGTGCTGCCGATTGCAAACCTGAATGATTTGTTTGCTTATCTGTCCGGCCCGGGTGCTAGCGCTGAGTTGGCGAAATTCAAAGGACCCGTCGAAGCCTATCGCGAGCGTTATGGCGCTGCCTGAGGGCAACCAAACTACGCGCATCAGGCAGCGGCCGGGCCTTCGTGTAGTCGCAAAAATCAGCCTAGCTTCTGCTTTAGCAATTCAGTAAGCTGCGCCGGATTAGCCTTGCCTTGAGTCGCTTTCATCGCCTGACCAATCAGCGCATTAAAAGCCTTTTCTTTGCCTGCTCTATATTCTTCGACCGATTTGGCATTTGCAGCGAGCACGTCATCGATGATTTTTTCCAGCGCGCCCGTGTCGGAGATTTGTTTCAATCCTTTGGATTCGATGATCTCGTCAGCCAGTACGGCCGCCGATGATTTCGCTTCCCACATCGCAGCAAACACTTCCTTTGCGATCTTGTTCGAGATCGTGCTATCGGCAATGCGCTTCAACAGCAGCGCTAACTGTGCTGCACTGACTGGCGATTCGCCGATATCGATACCCTCGCGATTCAGCGTCGATGCGACGTCGCCCATCATCCAGTTTGCGGCAGGTTTGGCCTGCTCTTTGCCAGCGGTGGTCGTAACGTCTTCAAAATAAGTGGCCATGGCTTTCGATTGCGTGAGCACCATCGCGTCATATTCGGACAAGCCATAATCTTTTACGAAGCGCTCGCGCATGGCACCGGGCAGTTCCGGCAATGAGGCTTTCACGCGATCTATCCATTCCTGCGCAATCATCAACGGCGGCAGATCGGGGTCGGGGAAGTAGCGATAATCCATCGCATCTTCTTTGCTGCGCATTGAGCGGGTTTCTTTTTTGTCTGGATCGTACAAGCGCGTTTCCTGAACCACGCGGCCGCCGTCTTCGATCAGCTCGATTTGGCGACGTACTTCGTAATTGATGGCTTCTTCCAGAAAGCGGAAAGAGTTGAGATTTTTTATCTCGCAGCGCGTACCGAATTCTTTTTGGCCGACCGGACGCACCGACACGTTAGCGTCACAGCGGAATGAGCCTTCCTGCATATTGCCATCACAGATACCCAACCACATCACGAGCGAGTGCAAGGCCTTGGCATAGGCGACTGCTTCGGCTGCGCTGCGCATCTCAGGTTCGGTCACGATTTCCAGCAAGGGCGTACCGGCGCGGTTCAGGTCGATACCGGTCATGCCGTGATAATCCTCGTGCAGCGATTTGCCCGCATCTTCTTCCAGATGCGCGCGCGTCAAGTTCACGGTTTTCATTTCCGCTTTACCGTCTTTTTCAACGACAAAAGACAAACTGCCGCCCTGAACTACTGGAATTTCAAACTGACTGATCTGATAACCCTTGGGCAGGTCGGGATAAAAATAATTTTTGCGGGCGAACACCGAGGTCGGTGCAATCGTCGCGCCGATCGCCAGACCGAATTGAATCGCGCGCTCGACTGCGCCGCGGTTCAATACCGGCAGCACACCAGGTAGAGCCAGGTCTACCGGACAGGCTTGCGTATTGGGTGCTGCACCAAAGGCGATTGGCGCGCCACTGAAAATCTTGGAGGCTGTCGTGAGCTGCGTGTGGGTTTCAAGCCCGATCACCACTTCCCATTGCATGATGTGTCCTTTGGCTGCTGAACGTTTTGCGTGTTCTGTACGAGTTAAGTGTTCTGTGCTGGTCGGCGCTGATGCCAGTCTGTCGCCAGTTGAAATTGATGCGCGATATTGAGCAGTTTCGCTTCGCAAAAATAATTACCAATCAATTGCAGACCAACCGGGCGCTGCGCATTTTTTTCGCCTTGTCCAAAACCGATCGGAATCGACATGCCCGGCAAACCAGCGAGATTGGTAGACAAGGTATAAATATCGGCCAGATAGTTAGCAACCGGGTCATTGACTTTGGATCCCAGATCCCAGGCGACGGTGGGCGCAACCGGCCCCATGATCACATCGCACTGCGTGAATGCTTGCTGAAAATCTTGTGCGATCAGTCGGCGAATTTTTTGTGCCTGCAGATAGTAAGCATCGTAATAGCCATGCGACAGTACGTAGGCACCGATCAGAATGCGGCGCTTGACTTCATCGCCAAAACCTTCGGAGCGCGTCTTGCGGTACATGTCGCTGAGGTCCGTGTATTCCTTGGCACGATGACCATAACGCACACCATCAAAGCGGGACAGATTCGACGAAGCTTCGGCCGGTGCAATTACGTAGTACACCGGAATCGAGAGTGATGTCTTGGGTAGCGAGATCTCGACCAGGGTGGCGCCCAGCTTCTCGTACTCTTTAAGCGCGTTGCGTATCGCTTGCTCGACATCGCTGGCGAGACCTTTGCCAAAATATTCTTTAGGTACCCCGATCTTGAGGCCTTTGATGCTCTGACCCAAATCGCGTGTGAAATTTTCGGGCTCGCGCTCGATCGACGTCGAGTCGCGCGGATCAAACCCGCTCATGGCATTAAGCAGCAGGCCGCAATCTTCGGCGGTCCACGCCATCGGACCGCCCTGATCCAGCGATGATGCAAAGGCAATCATGCCGTAGCGTGATACGCGGCCATAGGTTGGTTTGATGCCCGTAATGCCGCACAGTGCTGCGGGTTGACGGATCGAGCCGCCGGTATCGGTGCCGGTGGCCGCGGGTGTCAGACCACCCGCGACTGCGGCGGCGGAGCCGCCCGAAGAGCCACCGGGTACAGCCGTCTTGTCCCAGGGATTTTTGACGGCGCCGAAAAAAGAATTTTCATTCGATGAACCCATAGCGAATTCATCACAATTCAATTTACCTAGGTTAACCATGCCTGCCATGCGGAACTGTTTCACCACGGTTGCATCAAATGGGCTGTTGTAGCGAGAAAGCATTTTCGAGCCGGCGGTCGACGTCCAGCCTTCGGTCACGAAAATATCTTTGTGCGCAATGGGCAACCCGGTCAGTGCGGTGGCAGTGCCGCTGGCGATGCTCGCGTCTGCCGCCTTTGCTTGTGCCAGCGTCAGATCAGGATCAACGCTGATGAAAGCATTCAAATCGCTGGCGGCGATGCGGGTTAAATAGTCGCTGGCGAGCTCGGTTGCTGAGATCGAGCCGCTCTGGAGCTGCGTGGACAGGGCTTTAAGTGTCTGATTAGGCATGAGTCGGTGGTGCGCTGTATTCGGGGAGGCGGTAGTAAAAAGGGGTGAAAAGTAGTCTTATTCGATGACTTTCGGCACCAGATACAGTCCATCTTGGGTCATGGGCGCTGGTTTTTGGTAGGCCTCGCGCTGATTGGTCTCGCTGACTTCGTCATTGCGCAGGCGCAGGGCAAGGTCATTCTGCCAGGCGGCAATTGGGTGAGATAGCGGTTCGACCCCAGCGGTATCGATGGACTTCATTTGCTCGACCAGCGCGAAGATGCTGTTGAGTTTGTCGAGCGCATCGGCGGATTGCTGATTGTCGAGATCAAGCTGCGCCAGTTTGGATAGGCGCGCAATATCGGTGAGGGACAAGGACATGGGGAGGGCACCGGGCGGCGCATCAAGGGCAACGATTTTAAAAATAGCAAACAATGCAAGCTATGCGTTTTCGCCGGAGAAAGCGGCAGAATAGCGAATTTTTCGCGTTTCTAACGGCCAATTCAACAGGGATTATAAGGTAGAATGTTAGGTTAATGGACGTAAGCGCTGCACTGAGTGCGGCGCACAATTTTGGCCCATTTCCGCAATTTTTTCGCTCGGACGTATCCCGTTCGGGCGCTTAAGGACAGGATTTCATGTTTGCATTCCTTCGTAGTTATTTTTCAAACGATCTGGCGATTGACCTTGGTACCGCCAATACGCTGATTTACGTTCGTGGTCTGGGTATCGTGCTCGATGAGCCGTCTGTCGTCGCGATCCGCCAGCAAGGTGGGCCGAACGCCAAGAAAAACATTCAGGCCGTCGGTAAGGAAGCAAAACAGATGTTGGGCAAAGTGCCCGGCAATATCGAAGCTATTCGTCCGATGAAAGACGGCGTGATTGCTGACTTCACGGTCACTGAGCAAATGCTCAAGCAATTCATTCGCATGGTGCATGACACCAAGCTCTTCAAACCTTCGCCGCGTATCATCATCTGCGTACCCTGTGGTTCGACCCAGGTCGAGCGTCGCGCCATCCGCGAGTCTGCGTTGGGCGCTGGTGCATCACAGGTATTCTTGATTGAAGAGCCGATGGCTGCGGCCATTGGTGCAGGTCTGCCCGTCTCTGAAGCAACCGGCTCGATGGTGGTCGATATCGGCGGCGGTACTACCGAAGTCGGCATCATCTCGCTCGGTGGCATGGTCTACAAAGGCTCGGTGCGCGTCGGCGGTGACAAATTCGACGAAGCCATCGTCAACTACATTCGCCGTAACTACGGCATGCTGATCGGCGAACAAACGGCAGAGACCATCAAGAAGCAGATTGGATCGGCTTTCCCGGGCACCGAGGTGCGCGAAATGGAAGTCAAGGGTCGCAATCTTTCCGAAGGTATTCCGCGTTCCTTCACGATCTCAAGCAACGAAGTACTCGAAGCACTGACCGATCCGCTCAATAACATCGTCTCTGCAGTAAAAAATGCGCTTGAGCAGACACCGCCTGAGTTGGGTGCTGACATCGCCGAGAAGGGCATGATGCTCACGGGTGGTGGCGCGTTGCTGCGCGATCTCGATCGTCTGCTGATGGAAGAAACGGGTCTGCCTGTGCTCGTCGCCGATGATCCGCTTACCTGCGTGGTACGCGGCTCAGGAATGGCGCTGGAGCGCATGGACAAGCTGGGTTCTCTGTTCTCCTACGAATAAATCAATGCGCATGTGTGACCGCTGCCCGCCGACATTTTGCGGACAGTCGTCACTGCAATGCGCGAATTTGTGTTTGCGAGAGGCAGTGACGACACGCCACTTGCAGGTTTTCTATTCCGACGGTATTAAAGTCTCGCCTTGATGGAATACAGCCCGCCGCCACTCTTCAAGCAAGGTGCTTCGGCACGCGCGAAGATGCTTTTCTTTGCGTTGATTGCAGTCGCTTTGCTGATGGCTGATTCACGATTGCGCACACTCGGTGTGATGCGTCAGGCCATCGGCGCCGCCTTGTATCCGTTACAAATCGTCGCCATGCTTCCTCGAGACGCATTCTTCTCTGTAACCGACTACTTTGGATCACTGACCCGCCTGGAAAGTGAAAATGCGCGCATGCGCGAACAAAAGGTGCTGAATTCACAGCAACTGCAACAGAACGCGCAGCTGCTTGCAGAGAATACGCATTTGCGGCGCTTGCTTGACGCTTCCGATCGCGTTCAAATCAAAACGCTGATGGGCGAGATTCTCTACGATGCGCGCGATCCATTTTCACGCAAAATCATTCTTGACCGAGGACAGTCAAACGGCATCCGTACCGGACAACCCGTCATTGATGATCTCGGTGTGATCGGTCAGGTTACGCGCGTCTTTCCCTTTACCTCCGAAGTGACGCTGCTGACTGACAAAGACCACGCGATACCGGTTCAGGTATTGCGCAGCGGTGTGCGCAGCGTTGCGTATGGCCGTGGTCAGTCTGGGGTGCTCGAATTGCGTTTCATGGCGTCCAATGCCGATATTCGTAAGGGCGATGTGCTGTCAACGTCGGGCATTGATGGTGTTTATCCTTCAGGCCTGTCAGTTGCGACGGTGGTCAGTGTTGATACACAGACATCGGATGCCTTCGCTCGCATCTTGTGTCAGCCTAGCGCAGGCGTATCTCGTCATCGACAAGTGCTGATACTACTGGCTGAAAATAGTCAGCCACCCCCACCGGCAGCAGACAATCCACTGCAACCGGAACTTCGCAATAAGCGTGCGCGCAAAGATGCAACGGAGACGCCATGATCGATCGTGACCACATTCTTCTGCCGGTCAATCCTGCATTCATTGCATTCAGCTTGCTGGCAGCGTTTTTCATGAATCTTTTCCCTTGGGGCAGCTGGGGTTGGATACCTGATTTCGTCGCACTGACGCTGGTGTTCTGGAGTATTTATCAGCCGCGCAAAGTGGGTATCGGTATTGCGTTCCTGATGGGGCTGGTGATGGACGTACACAGCGCATCCCTGCTGGGCGAGAACGCGCTGGCTTATACGCTGCTCTCGTATTTCGCGATCACGATTCACCGCCGCGTGCTGTGGTTCCGACCCTCGGTACAGGCTTTGCACGTGCTGCCGCTCCTGATTGTGATGCAGGTCGTGCAAATGCTGATTCAGCTCGCGGTTGCTGGCAACTTGCCCACCTGGTTGTATTTTGTTCAAAGTATTGTGGCCACCTTGGTCTGGCCAATTGTCTGCTGGTTGCTGCTTGCGCCTCAGCGGCGTGCAGTCGATCGTGATGAAACGCGTCCTATTTGATGATGTGCCTGTTTATTCTGGTCAATCGTGCTCTACCTATTGAATTCAGCCGCGTCCCATGACTGAGATTAAAGACACTGAACGCGAGCTGCAGCTATTCAGATTGCGTCTGTCCGTGGCGGGTCTGGTGGTCTTTGTCTGCTTCGGTTTACTCATGCTGCGGTTTTTATGGCTGCAGGCCGTGCGTCACAGTGAATATGCAGAGCGCGCAGAAAGTAATCGTATTTCAGTGGTGCCCGCGGTTCCCAATCGTGGACTGATTGTGGATCGCAACGGTGTTGTTCTGGCCCGTAACTACTCTGCATACACGCTGGAAATTACACCCGCCAAAATTGACCGTCAGCTCGATACCGTGATTGATGAGCTTGCGCAGCTGGTAGATATTCAGCCCAAGGACCGCAAGCGCTTTCGACGTCTGATGGAAGAATCCAAGACCTTCGAAAGTCTGCCCATTCGTACCCGCCTCACCGATGAAGAAGTTGCGCGCTTTGCGGCCCAGCGTTACCGCTTCCCTGGTGTCGATATTCAGGCGCGTTTGTTCCGTCAATATCCTTTGGGTCAGACGGCTTCGCACATGATTGGTTATATCGGCCGCGTCAATAAAAAAGAAGCTGAACGCCTGGAAGGTAGTGATGACGCTGCCAACTATCGTGGCACCGAATACATCGGCAAAGAAGGCATAGAAAAAAGTTACGAGAAACATCTGCATGGCACTACCGGCTATGACGAGATCGAAGTGTCGGCAGGTGGGCGTGCAAATCGCACACTGTCACGCACAGCGCCTACGCCTGGCAATAACCTGATTTTGTCAGTCGATATCGAGCTACAGAAAATTGTGGAAAAGGCTTTTGGCGATCGGCGCGGCGCTTTGGTGGCTATTGAGCCTGAAACGGGCGACATTCTGGCTTACATCTCCATGCCCACTTATGACCCGAACCTGTTCGTTGAGGGTATTGACGCCAAAAGCTGGGAGGAGCTCAATACCTCGCTCGACAAGCCCTTGCTCAATCGCGCGCTGATTGGCAGCTACCCACCTGGCTCTACCTTCAAGCCTTACATGGCGCTGGCCTCGCTCGAATTGGGCAAGCGCACACCGGAGTTCGCAATTTTTGACCCGGGCTACTTCATGTTTGGTAACAATCGCTTCCGCGATGACAAAGAGGGCGGACATGGTCGCGTGGACATGTACAAATCAATTGTTCAGTCCTGCAATACTTATTACTACGTGCTTGCCAATGATCTGGGCATCGATGCAATTCATGATTTCATGAAGCCTTTCGGTTTTGGCCAGCTGACGGGCATTGATCTGGAAAACGAGCGTCGAGGCGTTTTACCATCGCAAGAGTGGAAACGTAACGCTTACAAGCGCCCCGAATTACAAAAATGGTACGCAGGCGAAACGATTTCGGTGGGTATCGGGCAGGGTTATAACTCGTTCACACCGCTGCAGCTGGCGCATGCGGTTTCCAATTTGAGCAACAATGGCGTCGTCATGAAACCGCATCTGGTCAAAATGATCGAGAGCGGCACAACCAAATCAAGAAAATTGACCGTGCCCAAGGAAAGCTATCGCATCCCGCTCAAGCCGGAAAACATCGAGGTGATCAAGCAGGCGATGATCGGCGTGACTAAAGAAGGGACGTCAGCAAGATCGTTCGCGAACGCGCCCTACAGCTCGGGCGGTAAAACAGGTACAGCGCAGGCTGCAGCGATGAGCAAGAACGTGAAATACGACGCCAGCAAGATTGCGGAAAGACTGCGCGACCATTCGCTATATATTGCTTTTGCGCCGGCAGATAAACCCAAGATTGCGTTGGCCGTAATTGTGGAAAACGCGGGCTTCGGCGCTGCCGCTGCCGCGCCGATTGCACGCATGGCGATGGATTACTATTTGACGGGCAAGCGGCCGGATGAGCCGCCGCCCAAGCCTAAAACCAAAGATGCGACGCCGGCTGAAGTGACCCAGGCCCCCAAGCCTGCATCACCTACGCAAACCCCGCCAAGCGCACCAGGTGCGCCAAGTACGCCGGCGGCCAAGACCTCACCCGGGAGAGCCAATTGATCTCATTCGCGGATAACAGTCGGTTTCAGGTAATCAGTCAGGTTCGGCGCCGCTTTTTCATTTTCGATCGTTCGCTGACGATTATTCTCGGCCTGATTCTTTTTTTGGGATGCATGGCAGTGTTCTCGGCGGGTATGGATTTTCCCGGACGTTTTCAGGGACATCTGCGCAATATCGCCGTGGGTATCGCCGTGATGTGGGTTGCTGCGATGATCCCGCCACAAACTCTTATGCGTTTTGCTGTGCCGATCTACCTGGTGGGTGTCGCCTTGCTAGTCGCAGTCGCACTGTTTGGCGTAATCAAGAACGGCGCGCGGCGCTGGGTCAATATCGGCTTCGTCATTCAGCCCTCGGAAATAATGAAGCTGGCATTGCCTTTGATGCTGGCCTGGTACTTTCAGAAACGCGAGGGCATGATTCGCTGGCGCGATTTTCTTTTTGCCGGCGTTCTCCTCGCGATCCCTGTCGCTCTGATTTTGCGTCAGCCCGACCTGGGTACCTCCTTGCTTGTGACCTCGGCAGGATTTTTTGTGATCTTTCTCGCCGGCTTGTCCTGGCGTCTGATCATTGGCTTGGTCATCGCGGGCCTTTCCAGTTTGCCGCTGGTCTGGACACTGCTGCATGATTATCAGCGCAATCGGGTCATGACGCTGCTTGATCCTACTTCGGATCCCTTGGGCAAAGGTTTTCACATCATTCAGTCCACCATTGCGATCGGTTCTGGCGGACTGATTGGCAAGGGATGGCTTAACGGCACACAGTCTCATCTGGAATTCATTCCTGAACGCACAACCGACTTTATTTTTGCAGTGTTCTCCGAAGAATTCGGATTGCTGGGCAATGGCGTCTTGCTGGTGTTGTACCTGTTGCTGATTGGCCGTGGACTGATCATCTCTGCGAATGCACCCACACTTTTTTCACGTCTGCTGGCAGGCGCTCTAACTTTATCGATATTCGTTTATGTGTTTGTGAATATGGGGATGGTCAGCGGAATTTTGCCAGTCGTCGGTGTGCCACTACCCTTCGTGAGCTATGGCGGCACGGCCTTTGTCACCCTCAGTCTGGGTGTGGGTACGCTGATGAGTATTCAGCGGCATCGCAAACTAGTACAGACCTGATTTGCTCGTGTACGGCGCTTCCGGTTTTATGAGTCCTTTGTACCGGTGCGGGTATTACAGCGGGTTAGTCCTGTGCGCAACGACTTTACTCAGTAGCTGTACCACCATCGATTTATCGGAACCACGCGAGTCCGATCGCAGGGCACCCGTTACCCGGCGGTCTCCACCGAGCAAGAGTACGACCGCGCCGTCAGCTAATGCGACGACTGATTCTGCCCCACCCGTTTCCCAATCACCTTCTACGTCCGCTAACAAAAAATCTGGTGGCTACTATCTCGATGATGGGCCAGATGATCGTATTCCTGAAGGTTTACTCGATACGCCTGACGCAGAGCCGCGTATTGAGCCCTATGCAAAGGGTCCAAGCCGACCCTATACGATTTTCGATCAGACCTATGTGCCCATCACCGACAATCGTCCGTTCCTGCAACGCGGCATAGGCAGTTGGTATGGAAAAAAATTTCATGGGCAGCGCACGGCATCCGGTGAAATCTACGATATGTACAAAATGACGGCAGCGCATCCGACGCTGCCTATACCATCCTATGTACGCGTCACTAATCTGCGCAATGGGAAAAAAGTCATCGTTCGGGTTAATGATCGCGGCCCATTTCATTCTTCACGCATCATCGATCTCTCTTACACAGCCGCGCTCAAGCTCGGCTATGTGCAAAATGGCAGCTCGGAGCTTGAGGTCGAGCGACTGCTGCCAGAAGAAATCAAGCGTATGCAAGCCGCCCGACGCACAGACGACAGCCTTGCGGCTAAGCCCGTTGCTGCAGATGAAATCGATGCAATGGTCCGCCCCGTGAATGCTCCGGCATCTTCTGCGGTGGCCGTGGAGGCCGGTGGGTTTTTCCTGCAGTTCGGCGCTTTTTCGCAAGCGCAGAACGCCGCATCCCTGCGTGAACGTTTGCTCTCCACATGGCCTGAGAATTTGCCACGGCCGGAGGTTGTGCAAAGTCAGGGTCTATATCGTTTGCACAGCGGCCCCTTCAACACGCGCGAGCTGGCCGACCGCGCCGCGCAGGCGCTGAAATCATCGGCGCAGTTGCAGACCACGATTGTGCAGAAATAGATCAGGTAGATCGGTCCGTCCGAGCGAGTGCTATTTCGTAGAGCTGATTTTTCTTCACGCCGGTAATACGCGACGTCAGCGCCGCTGCCTGACTGACACTGCACTCTTCCAGCAGAATATCGAGTACGCGTATCGCATCATCCAGACCGTCGTCATCTCTTGCGGGAGTTGCCTCGATCAGAACCACAAACTCACCGCGCTGGTGGTTGGGATCCGAGGTCAACCAAGCCGACGCTTCCGATAATGGGCAGCGGTGTATTTGTTCGAAAACCTTGGATAATTCTCGTGCGATGACTACCTGTCGGTTCGGTTCAAAAACGCGAACCATCGCTGCGATGGTCTCTACGATGCGGTGCGGTGCTTCATAAAACACCAGCGTCGCCACGGAATTTTTCAGTGAGTCCAGAATGGTTTCGCGTTGTTTCTCGCGTGCGGGCAAGAAACCGACAAAGTGGAATTGATCGGCAATCAAACCGGAGGCTGACAATGCAGCAACGGCAGCTGATGCTCCGGCAATCGGTATCACACGTAAGCCGGCGCTGATTACTGCATCGACGATGCGCGCACCCGGATCGGAAATCGCGGGTGTACCAGCATCCGAGACGAGAGCAATGCGCTCCCCTGCCCGCAAACGGGGAATGATTTTTTCTGCGACCTCTCTTTCATTATGCTGATGTGCAGACAAAAGAGGCTTATCGATGCCAAGACGAGCGAGTAGTTGTCCTGTCATGCGGGTGTCTTCGCAAGCAATAGCAGTAGAAAGCGACAGTGCTTTCAGTGCACGCAGGCTAATATCACCCATATTTCCAATGGGAGTTGCAACTACATATAATGCGCCGTCCGGAAAACTTTGCCGCTCGAGCTCCCCGGCCAGTGCGGTAATTCTTGCTGTGAGATCCGTATTTGCCGATGAGTCCATGGAAGGTGAGGGCTGGAAAATGAATGATGCGTCGCAGGTTGGTCGGGTTCGAGCTGGGCTATTGTACAAAAGTGTGCCTGTTGAAGCTCGCGACCATGGCGACCCGTCCTGATTTTCAGCGGCCGAGCGCTGTCTCGCTTGGTCGGGATGCCGAAGCGCGGGCACTGGTTTTTCTTCAGCAGCAGGGCCTGCTGCTGATCGAAAAAAATTTCCGCTGCCGTGCAGGAGAAATTGATCTGATCATGCGCGATGCGCAAACGCTAGTCTTTATCGAGGTCCGTTCTCGTAAGAATCAGCATTTTGGTGGCGCCGCTGCCAGTGTGGGCCCAGTCAAGCAGCAACGCCTGTGGCGTAGTGCCTCTCGTTACTTGCTAAAATTTCCCAATCCGCCTGCCTGCCGTTTTGATCTGGTGGCTATCGACGGCGATGATCTCCGCTGGATGAAGAACATACGTCTTTCAGCCCGCTGAGCCAGCGCCAAGCACGCTGACGAACTATGCAAGCTATCAGATCCGCTTCCTCTATAATCGTGACCAGTATGAGCATTCAACGCATTATTGGACATTTCAACGAGAGTGCCGAAATAAAGATTCAGGCGGCGACTGCGCTCGCACATCCGATTTCGGTTGCGGTCGAGCTGATGTTCCTGGCCCTTTCCAACGGCAACCGTATTTTGGCCTGTGGCAACGGTGGTTCTGCAGCCCATGCGCAGCATTTTTCTGCTGGGCTGGTCGGTCGTTTCGAGCGTGAGCGTCTGCCGTTACCGGCGCTGTCATTGTCAACCGACCCGTCTATCCTGACCGCCATTGGCAATGACTATAGCTTTGCCGAGATTTTTTCTAAGCAGGTGCAAGCTTATGGGCAAGCCGGTGATGTGCTGCTGGCGATTTCCACCGCTGGGAATTCGGCCAACGTTATGATGGCAATTGAAACTGCGCAGGAGCGAGACATGCGTGTCGTCGCGCTCACTGGTAAGGGTGGTGGTGCGATTGCGTCTTTGCTGAGCGATGCTGATGTCCATGTTTGTGTACCGGATGACCGCATGACCCGGATTCAGGAAGTCCATTTATTAATTATTCATTGTCTTTGCGATGGCATTGATGTCGCACTTTTTGGAGGAGATGCAGAATGAGACCCATATTTCAGGCGCGTGTGATCCGCGGTTTGTTCATCCTTACCTTGGGTGCCACCTTGCTAGTCAGTTTGCAGGCTTGTGTGCCGCTCCTGATCGGCGGTACGGTGGCCGGCGCGATGGTGGCCACCGACCGACGTACCTTGGGTGCACAAACGGATGATGCCGCGATAGAGCTCAAGGCCACCGGTCGTGCGAGCAAAATCACCGGCGATAAAGGTCGGGTTGCCGTCACCAGCTTTAATCGCGTAGTACTGCTGACAGGTGAGGTGGCAGACGAAACAATGAAGGCCGAGGTGTATAAACAGGTCGAGACGATTGCTGGTATCAAATCTATAGAAAATGATCTGGTGATCGCGCCCGTCTCGACGGTCGGCGTGCGTTCCAATGATGCGCTGATCTCCGGCAAAGTGAAGGCAGCGATCATTGATACACAAGACTTGTATCTCAGTGCATTCAAGGTGCACACGGACCGCAGTGTCGTCTATCTGATGGGTCGGGTGACGGAACGGGAAGCCAAGCTCGGCGCAGAAGTTGCTCGGAACGCTGCCAGTAAAATCAATAAAGTGGTTTTGCTGTTTGAATACATTGATGAAGGCGAGGCAAAGAAATTCATCCCCAAGCAGGCGGATGACAAGGAAAAGTCGGCTGTAGCGGATCCGAAATCTGCACCGACACCCGCAGCAAACCCCGAGCCGAAAGCTGATGCGAATGCGCCGACAAAAGCGGCCCAGCCCAAGGAAGCGCCAGAGCGTTAAGGCACGGTCAATGCGGATACGTATCTGCAAGGGGTGTGGCGCAAGGCGCTCGCCCCTTTTTCATTCGGGTGGCCGACTGCACTGTCCTATAATGGCGTCGGATTGATTCTTCAAGGCGCTAATAAAAAGCCCCGAGCGTTGTTGTATCGTCTTGCAGTACGAGATGCACTGTCAGCGGCGGTCCGCCTAGCCAGCGACATTTTGTTAGAGCCTCTTAACTTTGGAAAGCCTCATGTCTCGTCATTTTCCGCGCCGCGCCGGCGGCCTCACCATCATTCAAACCATGGCGATTCTGGCCATACTAGGCGTCGTTCTTTTTTTTGCGCTTTCTCTGCTTAAAAAAGAGATGGCGCCTGCAGCAACCTTCAAGACCTTACAGGGTGAGCAAATCACCACAGCATCATTGCGCGGCAAGGTGGTTATGGTGAATTTTTGGGCAACCAGCTGCAGCACCTGTGTGCAGGAAATGCCGGAGATGGTGGAGACGTACAAGAAATACCGCGAGCGTGGTTTTGAATTCGTCGCAGTGGCGATGAGCTACGATCCGCCCAACTACGTCATGAACTACGCCGAGACGCGAGAGCTGCCGTTCAAGGTCGCACTGGATGTCGATGGGGCGGTTGCGCGCTCATTTGGCGACGTGAAACTGACACCAACCACCTTCCTCATCAACAAGAACGGTGAAATTCTCAAGCGCTATATCGGCATTCCGGAATTTCCGGCAATGCACCAGTTGATCGAGAAAGCGCTTGCCGTCTGACGCTGGTCTGACGCTGCAGCGTCGTCAGTAGCCCGAAAGATCGCGTTACTTTAGCCCAGCCTTGTACGCTTGCTGGTCGGCATGGTAAGAGCTACGCACCATTGCACCCACCGCTGCATGCATGAATCCCATCTCCGCTGCCGCGGCTTCGAACATGCGGAACGTGTCCGGATGTACGTAGCGTCTCACGGGTAAATGATCGCCACTGGGTGTTAGATACTGACCGATGGTGAGCATATCCACATGGTGTGCGCGCAGGTCGCGCATCACTTCCAGAATTTCTTCATCGGTTTCACCCAGCCCAACCATCAGACCCGATTTGGTGGGCACGTCCGGATGCAAGGCTTTGAAGCGTTTGAGCAGATCCAGCGAGTATGCGTAATCAGAACCCGGACGCGCTTCTTTGTAAAGGCGTGGTACGGTTTCGAGATTGTGATTCATCACATCGGGCGGCGCTGCCTTGAGAATTTCCAGTGCCTTGTCCATGCGGCCGCGAAAATCCGGCGTCAAAATTTCAATTCTTGTATCTGGCGAGAGTTCACGTACGCGCTGTATGCATGAAACAAAGTGAGCAGCGCCACCATCACGCAGATCATCACGATCCACTGAGGTAATCACGACGTAGGACAGGCGAAGTGCTGCGATGGTTTTCCCAAGATTCTCGGGTTCGTTGACATCCAGCGGATCGGGTCGACCATGGCCCACATCACAAAACGGGCAGCGACGCGTGCACTTGTCGCCCATGATCATGAAGGTAGCCGTTCCTTTGCCAAAGCACTCGCCGATATTGGGACACGATGCTTCTTCGCACACAGTCACCAGATTATTCGCGCGCAGAATATCTTTGATCTCGTAGAAACGGGTAGTGGGTGAGGCAGCCTTGACGCGTATCCAGTCGGGCTTGGGTAGTTTTTCTGCGCGCACGATCTTGATAGGAATGCGCGCTGTTTTTCCTGCGCCCTTTTGTTTTTCGGCGGGATTGTAGATGGGTGCGTTAACGTTCTCGGAATCCATATCAGGCGCGAAGTTGTTTGTCCAGTTGCTGTGCGAGTGTTTGTTGCGCGTCCGTCAGTGTCACATCAACACCGAGCGTGCGCATATCGATAGTTTGCAGTCCCGGATAGCCGCAGGGGTTGATCCATGAAAATGCTTCTAAATCCATCGCAACATTCAGCGAGACGCCGTGGTAAGTGCAGCCACTAGCGCGAATTTTTAAACCAAGTGCAGCAATTTTCGCGCCGGCATGCGCGCCCTGACCCACATAAATTCCTGGTGCGCCAGGCTTGCGAACACCCGCCAGATTATACGCCGCCAGTGTTTCGATAACGGCTTGTTCGATACGGCCGACAAACTCGCGCGGCAGGCAGGCGTGCCCTTCGCGGCGCAAGTCGCAAAGAATGTAAACCACCGCCTGGCCCGGGCCGTGATAAGTGACCTCACCACCGCGATCTGTCTGAATGACCGGAATCTCATGGGCATCAATAATGTGGGCAATGTCGGCGCCCAGTCCCAGCGTAAACACCGGTGGATGTTCGACCAGCCACAATTGATCAGGGGTTGCTGCATCGCGCGCATCGGTGAAGGCCCGCATTGCATCGAAGGTTTGTGGATAGTCTTCAACACCACGTTGCAGGATGTGCAGATCAGGCATGTCAGAGTACGACTTTGACCATGGGGTGTGACGACAGCGCGCGATAAAGATTGTCGAGTTGCTCGCGACTGGTGGCACGCACGGTGACCGTCAGCGATAAATAATTCCCTTTGGGTGAGGGGCGCATTTCAATTGTGCCGGCATCAAACTCAGGGTCATGAACGCGCACCACATCAACCATGGTCTGTGCAAAGGCATCTTGTGTGGCGCCCATGATTTTTATGGGAAAGTCACACGGATAGATGATCAGGCTGTCTTCAGGACGATTCATTTTTAGAGGCCTATCCTCTAGTGAGGCAACATCAGCCGCAGGGAATCAAATGCTCGGCCAAAAATGGTGGCTTCGTTAATCTGATCAAGCGCCTGCAAAGGTAGTTCGCTGATGACTTTGCCATCGGCCAGCACTTTCAGCGTGCCTATTTGACGATATTGGGGGATGGGTGCGATCAGTGGATCAGTCCTTTGTACGACTGACTTGAGATTGGCGGTCGATCCCCGTGGCAGGCTGACATAGACGTCGCGATTGAAACCTAGTCTTACCTCATCCTTCGATCCCTTCCATACGACGGGCGTCAGCACGGCCTGATCTTTCGAGTAGATTTTGAAGGACTGAAAATTCATGAAGCCCCAATTCAGCAGCTTTTGGCTTTCTTGCGCACGCATAGGGTCGGATTCGGCGCCCAGCACGACAGAAATCAGTCGCCGCTGACCGGCGCCATTGGGCCTCACGGCAGAGGCGATCAAACAATAACCCGCCGCCTGGGTATGACCAGTTTTCATGCCGTCGACGGTTTCATCCAGCCATAACAGGCGGTTGCGATTGGGCTGACTGATTTTGTTGTAAGTGAAGTTCTTCACCGAATAAATCTTGTAGAACTCGGGAAAATCGGTAATCAGTCGCCACGCAAGTACTGAAAGATCGCGCGCCGTCGAATAATTGTTCGGGTCAGGCAGGCCATGGGGATTTGCGAAACGCGTATTTTTCAGACCCATCTGCGCTGCCTGACGGTTCATCAGCACGCTAAAAGCTGCCTGATCACCTGCCACGGCCTCGGCCAAGGTGACGGCAGCATCATTTCCTGATTGCACGATCAGTCCATGCAGCAGATCCGTGATACGCACAGCCGTATCGGGTTCGATGAACATCTTCGAGCTGCCGCTATCAACCTTCCATGCATTGACAGACACATTGATCGTCTGATTCATGTCGAGTCGCTTATCCCGGAGCGCAGAAAACGTCAGATAGGCAGTCATGATCTTGGTCAGCGATGCAGGCTCAATACGCACATCCGCCTCATGCGAAGCCAGCACTTGCTGGCTGCTTGCATCCAGTAGTAACCAGGCACGTGCAGCAATCGTGGGTGGCGCCATCGTTTGCGCACTTGCGCTGGTCATCAGCACAAAACCAAGTAATGCAGACAGCAGGTTTTTCATAAAACTGGACACAATCAACCGGTAAAAGACAGGTAGGGATTATAGAGGGTGTGATGACGATGAGCGATCCCAGCCATCGATAACCAGCTTTTTTATGTGATGCAATTTTCGGTGAAAAAAATGATCGGCACCGGGAATGACAATCACCGGCAAATCTTGCGGCCGCGCCCAGTCGAGCACATCGATCAGAGGAATGGTGTCATCCTGCTCACCGTGAATCAGCAGGGTATTGGCTGGTACCGCCGGCAATGTCCATTTGCCGGCGGCGGTGCCGACCAGCACCAAGCGTTCCGCGGGCTGATCTTGCGCGACAAGCTGCTGTTGAAGACGCGACAGCACAAAGGTGCCAAATGAAAACCCGGCCATTGCCACCGGCAGATTCGGATACTGCGCGCGCATGTGGGCATGGAGCAGCGCCATATCCTGTGTTTCGCCAATGCCGTCATCGTGTACGCCCGCGGATGATCCAACACCCCGAAAATTCATGCGCACGCTGACATAACCGAGCGCAATGAAGGCGCGTGCGAGCGTTTGCACTACTTTGTTATCCATCGTGCCACCGTAGAGCGGGTGGGGATGGGCAATCAGCGCGATACCGCGTGGTGAGATTTCGGGGGGCAAATCCAGAGTGCACTCAAGCGGGCCTGCTTCACCGGCAATTGAAAAAGCCTGTGTCTGGGAATTCATGGGGCATCAGATCTTGAGTCGATCAACCACTTTACCGCCCACCAGATGTTGATCGATGATCTCGTCGATATCTTCCTTGTCAACATAGGTATACCAAGTGCCTTGCGGATAAATCACCATGACGGGACCCTCTTCGCAGCGATCAAGGCATCCCGCTTTGTTGATTCTGACTTTGCCCTGGCCGTTGAGGTTGAGTTGTTTCATACGCTTCTTCGCGTGCTCCTGTGCTTCTGTTGCGCCACGATCGGCGCAACAGGCGCGGCCATCATCGCGCGCATTAATGCAGAAAAAAACGTGATGTTGATAGAAGGAGGTATCGCTCATGGAAATCGGAAGGCCAGAGATTGAAGCCTCGCATCATACACCGGGTAGGGGTCTTGAATTTCAGTCTGATTTTGCCGCGTTTTGATGGGTAGAGTGGGTCAGAAACCAGAGCGCAAAAGCAGGCCAGCACAGCGACAGAAATTGGGCGGCGCCATTGAAATTGAGGAATTTTCCCTGCGCCCAGTCTTGCAAGGTGGACAGGAAATAGGGATTGGACGGTGCCAGGTTGATTAATACCAGCGCAATCAGCAGCGATAGCGTGGCCGCCCGTCGCTGGGCCGCCGGCGGCGCGAACGACAGGCCGGCCAGCATCACGATACCAACCACCAAACCGCTGACAGCGGCGGGCGTGAGCCAGCTGAATGCGTCATCTGGCGCAAACAGCACTGCATGGGCCAGCGCCTTGGTCGCAATGGCCGTGAGCATGAGCGCCAGCGCCAGCGCCACTTTGGGCGCGGCCTGGCGGGTTTGGCAGAGCAGCGTCAACACGGCGCCGGTCATGCCAAAAGCCGTAATGATGACTTCCAGCAGCCGATAGTGGTCAACGCTGAAATGCATTTCCTGCCACAGCAGCTGGCTTAAATTTACCGGCACGGCAAACCACGACGACAGCCAGCCCGATATCGTGGGCAATAGCTGGCCGTGACCAAAGAGATAGGGTTGCGGATAAATTTGGGCAATCGGCCACAAGGCCACCACGATCAGACCCCGGCTCGCCTGTTCGGAAAACCATGAACGCCTGAGTGTGCGCAGCCAGCTTTTTTCCAGCACGGGCGAGTACAACAGCGTGCCGGACAGTGCTCCGATGATGACCCCGAGTGAATTGGTCATCAAATCCAGATTACTCGGCACGCGTGAGGGCAAATAACTCTGCAGCGCTTCCAGTGTAACGGCCAGCAGAATGCCCAAGGCGCTGGTGATCAGGACTGCCCATGCACCGCGCACTCGCGGATACAAGGCGAGTACGCTTAGCGCACCCAGCGGCACATAGCCGATGACGTTGACTACCAGATCGAACCATGTCCAGTAGTGTGGCATTTGCTCGACCAAATAGCTCCAGGGCAATAGGCCGTTGTCACGCCATCCGGAAAACGGAAATCCGCTGGAATAGATCACCAGCAGTCCATAAACAAGCAGCGCAATCCGCACCGATGCCGAAGCTTTTTTATGAGCGACTTGGGAAAGCGGTGCCTCGCCGTGGCTGTGCATCTGTGGATCCGACATGGCTGGCAGTGTATTGGACTTTCGTGTAGCCGTCACCCGCAGTGCGGTTTGAGCCGATACAATGCGGCCCATGAGTACTCCCGTAAATGCGCCCCTGAATGCTGACCAACTGGTTGGGCTGTGCCGTGCTGCGGCGCAGAGTATTCAGTTCGAAGTCGTCGGCTCAACGGGTTCGACCAATGCCGACCTTCGCGAACGTTTGCCGGGGCTTGCGCAACCGGTGCTTCGGGCGGCCGAGTTTCAAACCGCTGGCCGTGGTCGTGCGGGTCGTAGCTGGGTGGATGCCCATGGCGACAGCCTGAGTTTTTCTCTCGCTTGGCACCTCGCCGGCGACATGAGGCAAGTCTCAGGCCTGTCACTGGTCACCGGTGTCTTGATTGCTGAGACCTTGCGCGCGCAGGGGTGGGAGGCGGGTTTGAAATGGCCCAATGACCTATTGTTGGATGGCCGTAAGCTCGGTGGGATTCTGATTGAGACCGTCAGTGCCCGACCGGGTACATGGGCGATTATTGGCATCGGACTCAATGTGCATCCCAATCCAGAGCGTGATGCGGCTGCCGGCTCAGAAATCGCCTCGCTGGCCCTCAGTGGCGTTGACCGTAATGTGCTTCTTGCGTCGCTCGTTAACGGACTGGCCGAAGGCCTGCCCTTATTTGACGCGCAGGGTCTCACGCCCTTCGTGCCTCGCTGGCAGGCTCTGCATGCTTATGCGGGAGAGGCGGTCGATCTGATCGACCGCGGCAGACTAATGCAGCAGGGTATTGCGCGCGGCATCGATGAGATGGGTTGTCTTTTGCTCGACACCCGCGTCGGACGCATTGCGGTTTTAGCCGGTGACATTTCGCTGCGCAAGCAAACTCCACCTGGGACCTCCCATGCGCTTGCTGATTGATGCGGGAAATACGCGGGTCAAGTGGGCGCTGACGGCGTCTGATCATTCTGTACCCGTGTGGGCAGCTGAGGGTAGCGTCACACATGATGCGCTCGCTGGCCTCGCAAGCGAATTGAAGTCGCACGACATCCATGCGGTCTGGATATCGAATGTCGCCGGTGATGCTTTGGCAAGACAATTAATACAAATCCTCGGTGGTGCCGGTCTTCCAACGAGTGCTTTGCACTGGTTTGCATCGCTGCCTGCCTGCGCTGGTGTGCGCAACGGCTATCGTGAACCTGCTCAATTGGGTTGCGACCGATTCGCGGCACTCATCGGTGCGCGTCATCACCACCCTGATCGCGATCTGCTGGTGGTCAATGCAGGCACGGCCACGACCGTTGATGCCCTGACTGCCGATGGCCGATTCATCGGGGGCATGATTGTTCCCGGGCTGGGTACGATGGCGCGCTCACTGGCAGTCAACACCGCGCAATTACCCCCGGTCAGCGAAGTTCATCTCGAACAAACACTCGCAGATAACACGCGGCAGGCTATTATCAGCGGGTGTATCAGCGCGCAGACGGGCGCGATAGCACAAGCGTTTTCGCAACATCCCGGACGGTCGCCCTTGTGCCTCATTTCTGGCGGTGCGGCTTCATTCATCTCGCCTCACCTGGAGTTGCCGCATCAGCTTGTAAGTAATCTGGTGTTGGCTGGGCTGCAGGTCGCTGCTTTGTTGGAGACTCACGCATGATGCGTCTTTTTTTCGGGATATTGCTGCTCGCGAATGCGGTATTGGTCTTCATGCTGACGCAAGATACCGACCCGCCAGCGAAAAAGCCGGCCAGTCCGCCCATCGCCGAGATTGCGCCCGAGCGGTTGACACTGCTATCGGCGCGGCCGCTGGTGCGGCGCGCGACCGAAGGCGAATGCATTGAGGTGGGTAATTTCAACACACAAACCGCCCTGAAATTCGAACCCGGGCTGGCGCAGTTGTCCCTGCGTGAGCTTCCTAAAAAGCGCTTGGTAGAGGCGCCCCCGTCCAGCTTGGTGTTTCTTCCGCCGCAGCAAGGTGAGGCTGGGGCCAACCGTCGCGCGGCCCAGCTGCGCAATCTTGGTTTTAATGACATCGCCGTCATTCGTGATGCCGGCGAGCGCCGCTGGGGTTTGTCACTCGGTGTATTTACCAGCATGGAGCTGGCAGAAGCTAGATTGAAAACACTCAAAAGCGCGGGCATCACCGACGCACGTATTGAAGAGCATCCGATCAATTCCTCGCGCTTTGCCTATGAGTTGCGCGGGCTGGATCGCGATATGAAAGCAGCGCTGCAGGCATTGCAGAGTAATTTTGAGGGCACCGCCCTGCGGCCCTGCAACGCGCACGCCGATGCAACGGGGATTGTGAAGCGTTGAGCGGCTTGCCAGCCTTTTTCAGAATGAATCGCTCAGGTGGCGATTTAACAAGCCGTGCAGACAATCTGGACAAAAACAGCGCGTCGCATCACCCACCGATTCGAGCAGCGCTGGCGGCAGCGACGGTAAAGCCATGCACCAGCATGGGTTACTTGCGGGGAGGTCAACCATGCCGCAACTGAAGTTCTGACCACATTGAACGCATGCACTCATCGCGTATTCTCCTGTTTGGACCAGAGGCTATCGTTCTCGGACGAAAAAGACAATCAAGCGTGCGCGAATATCGATGATTTTGCCTGTAAAATCTTGCCAGTTTTTTAGCAGTGCACGTCGCTTCGCCTGATTGCGGGCGTCCCGACCTGACACCTCACCGGAATTTCTTGCCCCATGCCCACCACGTCGATTGCTCCTGAAATCAAAGCCGAAATACTGGCCGAGGCTCTGCCTTACATTCGCAAATTTCACGGCAAGACTATTGTTGTCAAATACGGCGGTAACGCGATGACTGAGGAGCGCCTCAAGCATGGCTTCGCGCGTGATGTCATTTTGCTCAAGCTGGTCGGGATGAATCCCGTTGTGGTTCATGGCGGCGGACCGCAGATCGACAATGCGCTGAAAAAAATCGGCAAGCAGGGTAGCTTCGTGCAGGGCATGCGCATTACCGACGAAGAAACGATGGAAGTTGTCGAATGGGTGCTGGGCGGTGAAGTTCAGCAGGACATCGTCATGCTGATCAACCACTATGGCGGGCAGGCGGTGGGGCTTACTGGCAAGGACGGCGGGCTGATACGCGCGCGCAAGATGCAGATGCCGGACAAGGAGCGTCTGGGCGAGTTTCTGGATCTTGGTTTTGTCGGTGAGATCGAAGCCATCAATCCGGCAGTCGTCAAGGCGCTGCAGGACGACGCTTTTATTCCTATCATCTCGCCCATCGGATTTGGTGAAGATGGGCAGGCGTACAACATCAATGCCGATCTGGTCGCTGGCAAGATCGCCGAGATCCTTCGTGCGGAAAAGCTCATCATGATGACGAATATTCCCGGCGTCATGGACAAGAAAGGTCAGCTGCTGACCGACCTTTCCGCGCGCGAGATTGATGAGATGTTCGAAGACGGCACCATCTCCGGCGGCATGCTGCCCAAAATTTCCTCTGCACTCGACGCTGCCAAGTCTGGCGTCAATACAGTGCACATCATAGACGGGCGAATCGAGCATTCGCTGCTGCTCGAGGTGCTGACGGAACAAGCTTTCGGCACGATGATACGTTCGCACTGAGCGCGGCACGCATGCCTGTTCGGCGACGTCTGACTTGGTTGTTTGATCTAGACAATACGCTGCATGATGCGTCGCATGCGATTTTCCCGGCGATCAATGTCAACATGAATGCCGCGATAGCGCGCGTACTGAAAGCCGAACAGAAGCCCGCGCATCCCGAAGCCGTCGATGCGATACGCATGGCCTACTGGCAGCGCTATGGCGCTACACTACTTGGCATGATGCGTCATCACGCGGTGCGGGCTGACGAATTCCTGCGTGACGCGCATTGCTTCGATAATCTGTCTCAGATGATTCGCGCCGAGCGAGGTCTTGCTCGCTTGTTTCATCGTCTTCCCGGCACCAAGATTTTGCTGACCAATGCACCGACGATTTATGCACGCGAGGTCGTTCGTCACATCGGCTTGCACCGTCATTTTGCCGAGCATATTCCGATTGAATCCATGGTGGTACACCGCACGTTGCGCCCTAAACCGTCCCGACTCATGTTGCGACAACTGCTGGCACGACGCGGTTTGCGTGCACGTGACTGTGTGCTGGTGGAAGACACGCTCGCCAATCTTAAATCCGCAAAATCCCTAGGCTTGCGGACAGTGTGGTTTACTGGCTATCTGAGATCACTTGCCCGTCGCCCACGCTTTGTGGATGTCCAAGTAAAATCTTTGAACAAGCTGCCGAAAGAGCTGCAACGGCTGCTGTAGAGCGCGGCCTCCAGCCGTCACCGATTGCCACACTAATAACGATTATGGCCAATACCAAACCGGGTGAGCGCAAGCTGCAGATACTGCAGGCACTGGCTGCCATGCTGGAGCAGCCCAGAGGCGACCGAATCACCACAGCGGCTCTGGCAGCGCGGCTCGACGTTTCCGAGGCAGCGTTGTACCGTCATTTCGCCAGCAAGGCGCAGATGTTCGAAGGCCTGATCGAATTCATCGAGACGTCGGTTTTTGGACTAATCAACAAAATCAGTGACACCGAAGAAAATGGCGTGCGCCAAGTGCGCAGTATTGCGGGCATGCTGCTCGAGTTCGCCGAGCAGAATCCCGGCATGACCCGCGTGATGATTGGTGATGCACTGGTCAACGAGGACGAGCGTTTGCAGCTGCGCATGAATCAGTTTGTCGAACGCATAGAAATGGCCTTGCGGCAGTCATGGAAAATCGCTGCCTCGCAGGGCGACCTACCCGACAATGAAGCAAGTGCGCGCGCCGCGATGGCGATGGCATTTGTGATGGGCCGCTGGCATCGCTACGCGAAAGGCGGATTTCAGTTGCGGCCGACCGAGGGTGCTGCGCAACAGCTGGTGATGCTTGCTCCTTGAGAGGCGTGGTATTTATCGTGGTCTAAATCGACGAATATACAAAAGCCACTCGGTAGCTTTGTTTTAACGCAGTGCCTTGGCGTGTTGCACGCCTTCCATCCCTCAGACGAATTGCGTCTTCAGTTGTGCGCGCCGGCGCACACTGGGCAATCGCTGCTGCGCGTGGTGCGTATGCTGGTCCACTCCATGTTCCGCGCATCCAGCAGCAGCAATCGGTTGGCGAGTGATTCTCCTATCCCCATGATCAGCTTCAGTGCTTCGGCTGCCTGGACGGTGCCGATGATGCCCACCAGCGGCGCGAACACGCCCATGGTCGAGCATTGCACTTCTTCAAATTGCTGATCCGGCGGGAAAAGACAGGCATAGCACGGCGTACTGCCACTGCGGGAATCGAACACGGCGACCTGGCCATCCATACGAATGGCTGCGCCCGACACCAGCGGCACGCGCGCGCTCACACACGCCTGATTGATCGCATGTCGTGTCTTGAAATTATCGGTGCAGTCCAGCACCACGGTCGCATCCGAGATCAGGTCGGCCAGTGTCGATGCATCGGCGCGCTCGCACACGGTGCGTACATCGACATCCGGATTGATCTGTGCCAACGTCTCCTTGCCGGAGACCGCCTTGGGCTGACCCACGCGCGCCGTCGTGTGCAGAATCTGCCGCTGCAGATTGGTTAGATCCACGGTGTCGTGGTCGACCAGGGTGATTCGCCCAACACCGGCGGATGCGAGGTACAAGGCGACTGGTGATCCCAGACCGCCGGCACCAATCACGATAGCGTTTGCTGCCAGCAGCTTTTCCTGACCTTCAATACCGATGTCATCAAGCAGGATGTGGCGCGAATAGCGCAGCAGTTGTTGATCGTTCATTGGACTTAGGCGTTCAGCGCGGGGATAAATTCAGATAAAAAAACGGCCGCATCACTGCGGCCGGGTTTGATTCAGAGAGCGCTTATTTTTTATCGCCGCTGCCATCAGGGTTGTTGATGTTGCCTTCTTTCTTGTTCTCGACCTTAGCGGACTTGGATGTCTGCACCGGCTGTCCCTTCAGGTAGGCCAGCGCCTGCCCGAGTTGGAAGTCTTCCTTGCTGCCGAATTCCAGTGGTTTACGTTTCTTCTCCATGGCGGCCATGCGTTTTGCTTCTT
>Ga0315905_10000550_pt1 | contig 40410 bp, 40 predicted proteins | sample LakEriMetagenome_5_FD_203522 | JGI IMG/M metagenome (GOLD analysis project Ga0315905, IMG submission 203522) | Freshwater fungal communities from buoy surface, Lake Erie, Ohio, United States - Buoy 4 MA121 | ecosystem: Environmental > Aquatic > Freshwater > Lake | place: USA: Lake Erie, Ohio...
CTTCTTGATGAAGGGCCTCATTTTTTTTATCGGTGCGGCGTGTCCCTACGGTCGATTGCTTCACCCGTTCGTCTAAAGACTCGAGTCACCGCCTTCTTTTAGTGAGAACCTTCTTGATGAAGGGCCTCATTTTTTTATCGGTGCGGCGCAGTCGCTTCGCTCGTGTCGCCGCCTTCTTTTTTAGAAAGTCCTTTACAAGTTTGTAAAAGACTTTTTTTTGTTTTATAGGTACGGGAAAATTATAAATTGTAAATTATAAGTTATGAGTGCATAATCCGCGTGATGGGGCGAAGTGGAAAGCCCACAGCGGAGTGAAATGCAGCGCGGACTTGTAACAAAGCACCCGACCCCGAAGTAAAGCACCGAATTAAATTATCTTTTACAACGCTTTATAATTCGGGGGCACGCCCAAATCATTTTTTAAAGATTTCAATTTGATGCTGCGTTATGTGTTCAAATCCAAATCGCGTATGTAATCTTCGTATTCGGTAAAAAATGCTTCGAAAGCCAACATTTTAGTTGCAAAAAAATGATGAATTTGTTCCCAATCGGCTCTTCGGTTTAAATTCACACCCTTTAACTCCACCCAAACACGACTAATCGTTTTACCGTTTTCTAATGCTAAGTGTCTTTCAAAAAGCGCATCCGGAAGATGTTCCTCATGCAATAGCGTTCGCAAAGACTCCATTTTCTCATAATAAATTTTTCGTTTTTCTTCATCACGCGGTTCGATATCCAATTGAACACGTGCAACAGAATTATCTACAAAGAATTTAAAGGTAACATCTTTAATTTGGGTGTCGTAAAGCATCCATTTTTTAGGATAACTATCAGAAAACTGCGACCAAAATTCACGTTTCAATTGTTGCTTTTCTTCTTTGCTGTACATCAGAGAAATTTTTGGTAAATTTAGAAATTATTATTCGGCTATGGAATTTCATTACTTTCTTTCGCTTTTGCCAAAATTGCAAGCACAACGCTTGCCTGCAATAGAAGCCCATGAAAAAGTAGTGCCAGCAATACGAAAATCAGAACTCTATGCGGGATTACCCATTCAAGAGGCTCGAAAAGCTGCCGTACTTATGCTGTGTTATCCTAATCAAGAGGCAACGCACTTTGTTCTTATTCAACGCAATAATTATCCCGGTGTACATGCTTCGCAAATGGCCTTTCCTGGTGGAAAAGTTGAACCCGAAGATGCCACTTTTTTAGCAACTGCTTTACGAGAAGCCTCGGAGGAAGTAGGGGTACATCCACCAGAAATTCAATTTATAAAAGCGTATACAGAGGTGTTTATACCACCCAGCAATTTTTTAGTATATCCCTTTTTGGCCTATACTTCAAAACGTCCCAACTTCGTACTTCAAGAAGAAGAAGTTGCAGCAATTTTAGAAGTTCCTTTAGCACAACTGTTGGATGATAACAATGTAATTGAAACCACCTTGTCGACTTCTTATGCGCATGAAATTCAAGTTCCTGCTTTTCATCTTGAAGGTAAAATAGTTTGGGGTGCTACAGCCATGATGTTAAGTGAATTAAAAGAGAGTTTTAAAAAATTGGTGTAATCTTCATTTTTTGGTACATTTATAGCCCTTAAAAAAGAGTATGGGATTTTTTAAACGCAATCCATTTGGACATCTTCTTTTTCTTAAAAAATGGTTAATTCGCATTGCGGGAACATTAACGCATCGCTGGTACCGGGGTTTTAATGAACTCCAAATCGAAGGGTCAGAAATCATCCGACAGTTGCCCGACACCAATGTGCTTTTTATTTCCAACCACCAAACCTATTTTGCAGATGTTGTGGCTATGTTTCACGTATTTAATGCCAGTTTAAGCGGGCGCAATGATAACATCAAAAACGTTGGCTATTTGTGGCAACCCAAATTGAATATATACTACGTTGCAGCAAGTGAAACCATGCGGTCGGGTTTGCTGCCAAAAATTTTGGCCTATGCCGGTGCAATTACGGTTGAGCGGACTTGGCGTGCAGACGGTAAGGATATTAACGAAAAAAAAGCGGTCAATCCTAATGATACCGATAATATCATGAAAGCATTAGAAGACGGTTGGGTGATTACCTTCCCACAAGGAACAACCAAATCGTTTAAACCGGTACGTAAAGGAACCGCGCATATAATTAAAACCCATAAACCGATTGTTGTGCCCATTGTTATTGATGGATTTCGAAGATCTTTTGATAAAAAAGGATTGCGCATCAAAAAGAAAAATATCCTACAGTCGTTTATTATCAAAGAACCGCTGCAAATTGATTATGATAACGAAACCATCGAACAAATCGTAGAAAAAATTGAATTCGCCATCGAACAACATCCGTCTTTTTTGAAAGTTATTCCAAATGAAGTTTTGGAAGAACAAGAAAAGTTAAACGAATTGCGTCGCTGGTAGTTTAAAAGATAGGCTCTACGGTATAACCTAAGTCTTTTAATAATTGAATCATACCATTTTTACCCCCCAAATGCGCTGCTCCTACACCGATAAAGGTAGGTTTAGATTGGATGATTTTTGGGATTCGTTCTTGCCAATTTTTATTTCGTTTTACTAAAAGATCGTCTTCAAATTTACTGTAAAATTGACTTTCAGAGTTCGAAAACAACTGCATCAAACCATCCAGATCTTCTTGTGCATATAAGTCGAGCATTTTTTTGGTTTCGGTATCTTGCGTTGCAATTCCTTTTTGTGCCAATTGATGAAGTTCTAACGCTTGGTCTTTGTATGGAATTTGATCAAAAACCGCCATTTGTTCAAGTACTTTTTCTAACCCAATTACGTCTTCTTTTTGTGCTTTGCTGACCTTCATCAACTCTTGCTCAACCGACTGCATCGGACAATCCAACATTTTGGGGTACAACATAGCTGTTATCATAAACGGTTTAATTGTATTCATCATTTTGGCCGAATATCCCAAATTTGCTTTTAGAAACGTATCTACTTCCTGAAATTCTTTAGGCGTTAGTAACGAGTCCAACCGATTATTATTTTTCATATTCATTCCCGCCATCATGACCATTTGAAGTGAGGGGTCATCCATATCCAACTCTAAGCACAACTGTTGGGTGGCTTCCAATGATGCCATCACTTTCGGTTTTAAGGTGGCGTCACAAGTCATGTGAATTGTCCCAAATAAATACGACGATTCCTTTAATCCATTTCCCGAAATTTTCCAAAGTAGCGTTTTAGGTGTTTGCGCACAACAACTTATGCAAAGTGCTAAAAACAAGCGTATTAATCCAACTTTCATTACAAATCAATTTTTTTAAGTTCTTTATAATTACGGTATAATCGTTTCATTAAAGTTCCGTAAATCAAATAATAAAACAAGGCCGCTATAGCAAAAAATATGAGTAAAAATACGATCATTACGACTATAGTAATCACCATTATTCTTGTATTGTGTTCAAGATCGTGTGCAATAGTAGGATTAACCATAATTGCCATAACAAAACCAGAAATTATACTTAAAACTAATATTCCCAAATTGTAACCTACGTAATATTTTACGGTACGTCGTGTGCGCACAATATCGGCCATTAATTTTTTTGTAGCGTTGGATGCAGAAATAGTTCTGTAATTGTTGTAAAATAAATAAATAAAAACTCCAGTAACGATAAAGTTCACTACCGTTAGGGCTTGAAAATAAGGAATCATAAATTCCGAATGGTTGTTGATTAAATACTCATCGCTATTAAAGCAAAAACTAATCACGGTCCATAATGATACTTCTAAAATACTGATAATCAAAATCCATTTTACAATTGAGGAGGATTTTTTATGGAGCATTTTATAAATATCCGCTTCCTGCAGTTGCGGATAAGGGTTTTCCTTATTCCAATCTTTTTTCAGTAAATCCAATTCTTCCATGGCCACTTATGGGTTTAATATTTTTTTCAATTTTCCTTTGATACGGTTCATTTTTACACGGGCATTGACTTCAGTAATTCCCAAAGTTTCTGCGATTTCAGTGTAATCTTTATCCTCCAAATACATAAATATCAAGGCTTTTTCAATATCGTTCAATTGGTGGATCGCTTGATACATCAATTTGAGTTGTTCTTCTTCCTCGGGATTGTAATCTTCTTGATGAATAAAGTAGCTTGCTTTTTCATAATCAACGGTTGTAACCGTTCGTGTATTTTTACGGTATAAGGTAATTGCAGTATTTAATGCTACTCGGTAAGCCCAAGTTGAAAATTTTGCTTCTCCTCTAAATTTTGGGAAGGCTTTCCAAAGTTGTATGGTGATTTCTTGAAATAAATCATGGTGTGCATCGGCGTTGTTGGTGTACAAACGACAAATTTTATGGACAATATTTTGATTGTCCGTTAGCTGCTTTACAAAGGATTTTTCTAATGAATCACTCATGCGGTGTTAGTCCTTATCAATCTGATTTTGTTACAAGGTACTCTTTTTTATTTGAAGCTTCCGTTTTTCGTTCACTAAAGTACCTTCCCGTCGTCCGCGCTACACACCAGCCTAGCGGCTTTGGCGGGGTAGCTTGCTACCACCGGGGCTATGATTCAAGTACCAATTTTTTAAAGCGTAGTCCAACACACTTAGCCTTAAATTCACTTACAGCGCTAGCTGATTTTTTTGAAAATACGAAAGCATTAACCCCACAAACTTGCTATAACTTTCCATGCCGTCTTTTTGTTGGTTCATTTTAAGAAAACGATCATAAAAACCATGAAACCCTTGATCAATAAAAGTATCGTATTGCTTCCAAAATTGTTCACTTTCTTTAAAATTGGCTATTATGCCAGGGTGGATTTTTAATTGAAATTCTTCAAAAACAGCAGGATTTTGTTTGGCTAATGCATTCATACAATACCGCAATGCTGCAGTATAGGTACTGTATCGAAAATACACATTAGGATGGTGATAGCCTACTAGAAATCCAATAAAGTTACACTCGCTTTCACTTGCAATTCCCGTTTGATGAGCCATTTCGTGACAAATCACATTGCCTTGGGCATACAATGGCATTAATGTATTTACTTGTGCTTCATGGGTAAATGGATTCAAATATCCAGAAAAGCCCATGTAAGAAAGCGGTGTTCTCCATAAACTCGATTTCACCGAAAGGTTACCATATTGAATTTCGGGATGTTTTTTGTGCAAAATGCGGTAACCTACAATACCTTGAGCCCGTAATGTATCAATTGAATAGGGTACTACAACTTTTTGATTTGGATTATGGGTAATTTGTAGCTGTATTGCATTTGTTTTTCTAATCAATTGCGCAGTGAAGTTTTGCAGCTCAGGGGTGGAATATTTTGGGTTCAATTCCCATTTTGATGCGAGGGTTTGCCGGTAATAATTCAGTCCCCAACTCAGTTGAAATAAAAAATAAAAAACAGCAAAAAACCAACCTAAATGGCCTAGTTTTTCGCTCCCGGTTGTTTTTTTCCATCGAATAAAGTAAACGATTACTCCTACGAGTACGATTGCATACACTACATCGCCCACTGAAAATAAAAAGTTGGAAAAAAATCCACGCACAATGCTATCCCACCATTCATAAAACCCATTGCTATAGATACGTTCTACAACATCGGGATACAGTGCAATCCATTGCACGAGAAGCACAAGTATAAGTAAACTAATCCAACCGAAAAATGGATGTTTTTTCAAGGTAAAATATTTTTGGGTAAATGTACGCGAATGCCTTTTTACAGCCAACATTCTTTGTAACTTTGGACTTCGTTTTTCGACCAACTAAAACGGAAATTCAAAATTATTTAAGATGAGTCAAGAAGTTAGAAATCTAGAGCCTAAAGCGCTTTGGAATAAATTTGCCGATTTAAATGCGGTGCCTCGCCCGTCAAAAAAAGAGGAACGGGTTATTGAATTTATGAAGGATTTTGGGAATCGATTGGGTTTAGAGACCTTTGAAGATGAAATCCGAAATGTATTCATTCGAAAACCGGCCACTCCCGGTATGGAAAACCGTAAACCGATTGTGATGCAAGCGCATTTGGACATGGTACACCAAAAAAATAATGCTACCGTTTTTGATTTTGATACCCAAGGCATTCAAATGTATGTCGATGGCGATTGGGTTCGTGCCAACGGAACTACTTTAGGTGCCGACAACGGTTTAGGTGTAGCTGCTATTATGGCTATTCTAGAAAGTAAAGATATTCCGCACCCTGCTATTGAAGCACTCTTTACGATTGATGAAGAAACAGGAATGACGGGCGCTTTGAATTTAAAGGGAGGCATTCTTCAAGGGGAAATTTTATTAAATCTCGATACCGAAGAAGACGATGAAATCGATATTGGTTGTGCAGGTGGGGTAGATGTTACGGCCACACGCGTTTACAATGAAGAAGAGGTTCCCGAAGGATCTTCAGGTTATACTATAACTGTCAAAGGATTAAACGGCGGTCACTCGGGAATGGATATCAACAAAGGTTTGGGGAATGCCAACAAAATCATGAACCGCTTGTTGCTTGATGGGTTTGAAAATTTTGGTTTGCAAATCGCTGAAATCAATGGGGGGAGTTTGCGTAATGCCATTCCGAGAGAGAGCGTTGCCCAAGTGATTATTGCCTCCATGTATGATGAAGTTTTTGAATTTGAAATGCAAGAAGTCATCAACGACATCAAAGCAGAATTCAGCACTACCGAACCCAAGCTACAAATTCTAATTGAAAAATCGGAATTACCCACTAAAATCATGGATTTAGGAGTGCAAGAAGGGTTACTCCGCGCTATCTATGCGGCTCATAACGGGGTATATCGAATGAGCGCTACAATGGCCGATTTAGTAGAAACTTCCAATAATATCGCACGTGTGATTGTGAAGGAAGGTCAAATCACCATTCAATGTTTGACGCGTTCTTCTGTGGAAACTTCAAAATTTGATTTAGCCAATGCCTTGCGTTCAGCCTTTGAATTAATGGGTTGCGAAGTCAATTTTGGCGGAAGTTATCCTGGATGGACCCCCAACGTGAATTCTGAGATTCTAAAGGTACTCGTGGATATCTATGAAAAACAAAACGGGACAAAGCCCAATGTAGTAGCCTGTCACGCTGGATTAGAATGCGGTATTTTAGGAACCAACTACCCGAATATGGACATGATTTCATTTGGACCGACCATTCACGGTGCACACAGTCCAGACGAACGGGCATCAATTTCTTCCTCCCAAAAATTTTGGAAATATTTGCTCGAAATTTTAGCAAATATTCCGATGAAGCAAAATTAGTTGTTTGGGTCGGAGATTAGCCTCTAATTAGAAAAAAATAGATGAATCCTGAAGTGGTTGACTTCGGGATTTTTTTATCTTTTTTTTGTAAAAAATGAAGGCAATAATCTTTCACAAAAATTCTGCGTTAACTGGTATTGTACTAGTCCATAAAACTGAGGTGATATAGTATGGCTACTTTTTTTCCTTGGCTTTCGTCCAACTGTAGGTTTGTGATTTCGGTTGTTTTAAAAATTTTCCGCTTTCCGTTTGTTTGATTTGACCATTCTTTTGTAAACGAAATTCGATTTTAGCAGGGTAATCATTTTTGGGATTTTCAAAAAGCACGACACTATCTGTATTTTTGGTAAGCTGAAACGTTAATGGAGTTTCTCCTTTTTCACCTGCAACCGTTGTAGTATACAATAAATGGTCTTCTACTTCCTGCAGTTCTATGGTTTCACGATGCAAAGTGTCTTTTTTTTCGCCTTTCATAAAATAACAAACTCCAGAAAATGTACTATCATTAGCGGCTTTCCACTGCATTTGTAAAGTACCTACCGAATCTTCACATTCCCAATTTCCTTCCAAAAAAGACGCTTTATTCAATTCTTCAAATCGAATTTCTTTTCCAAAGGCATCATACTTTTTACAGGAAACCATTAGGATTCCTAAAATACATAAAAACAACAATTTTTTTCTCATGGATAGACTTTTTTCATTGGAAAAACCTCGGTTGTCGGTTTCCCGTTTTGAATTCCAAAGATACGAGCTACAAGTTGATCGTTGCTAATTTTTTTATAAACGATTCGATTCGGGTAATCATGCTTCTTATTTTCAAATACTAAGGAATCTGCGGTTATACAAGTTGACGAGAAAATTATTGCTTTTGCCTGGTTTTGATTGCGAACGGTTACGTTATAATCCCAACCGTTTTTAGTTTTTTTCAATTGCATTCGTTCAAAAAAAACGGTATCCGATTTTAGTAATACAAAACATTCCCCTGCCAAATCCGAATTTTCGGTTAAGGTCCAGTTTTCATAATAGCGCATTTTTGGTGTTATGTTGCACCACGAACCCAACAACCATTGTGTTTCTTGGGTAGTTTTATTACATCCTAAAAATAGGAAAGCAACGACTGGTAAACTGATGAAATACTTCAATGGTATAATTTTTTACAATACTACAAATTTTATAGAAATGCATTTCAATTTCCTATGAATCCGAACGAAATAAATAGAAGAGAAATCACATTTTATTGTATTTTTGCAAACCAAAAAAAGGAGTAGCAAACTATGTTAGAGCGTTTACAATATGTAAAACAACGATTTGACGAAGTGTCCGATTTGATTATTCAACCGGATGTTATCGCCGATCAAAAGCGTTATGTGCAATTAAATCAGGAATATAAAAACCTGAAAGCGTTAGTAGAAAAACGCGATGAATACGTTCGTTTGACCGATAATTTGAATGAAGCAAACGAAATTTTAGCCGACGGTTCGGATGCAGAAATGGTTGAAATGGCCAAAATGCAGTTGGATGAAGCCAAAGAACGGTTACCCCAACTCGAAGAGGAGATTAAATTCATGCTTATACCCAAAGATCCTGAAGATGCCAAAAACGTAATGGTAGAAATTCGCGCTGGTACCGGTGGTGATGAAGCTTCGTTGTTTGCAGGCGATTTATACCGTATGTATACAAAATTCTGCGAGAGTAGGGGTTGGCGAACGTCTACGGTTGATTTTAACGAAGGGACCTCGGGTGGATTTAAAGAGGTAATATTTGAAGTGACGGGAGAAGATGTCTACGGTACTCTAAAATTTGAAGCTGGTGTACACCGGGTTCAGCGTGTGCCTAAAACAGAAACGCAAGGGCGTGTCCATACTTCTGCGGCTACGGTCATGGTTTTGCCCGAAGCGGAAGAGTTTGATGTACAAATTGATATGAACGATGTGCGAATCGACTTTTTTTGTTCGTCGGGTCCTGGAGGGCAATCGGTTAATACAACCAAATCGGCTGTGCGAATGACACACATCCCTACCGGTTTAGTAGCCCAATGCCAAGACGAAAAATCACAACATAAAAATAAAGACAAGGCACTGTCGGTTTTACGTTCCCGCTTGTATGAAATGGAATTAGCCAAAAAGCAAGAAGAAGATGCCAAAAAACGTAACTCTCAAGTAAGTTCGGGTGACCGTTCAGCAAAAATTCGAACCTACAATTTCCCCCAAGGACGGGTCACTGATCACCGAATTGGGATGGATGTTTTTGATATGGATGGTGTATTGAATGGAGCAATTCAAAAATTTATTGACGAACTCCAATTGGTTGCCAATACCGAAAAACTAAAAGAGAGCGAAGTGTTTTAAAACAATTGAAATCCAACCCTATGTTGGATTTTTTTAGTTAAAGTACCTTGATTATGGATACAAAAAGTTTAATTCATCAAATTCATACCAAAAAATCCTTTCTCTGTATCGGTTTAGATGTTGATTTGGATAAAATTCCAAGCCATTTATTAACTCATGAAGATCCGATTTTTGAATTTAATAAGGCGATAATTGATGCAACTCACGATCTATGCGTTTCGTATAAGCCCAATACCGCATTTTATGAAGCCTATGGGGTTAAGGGTTGGATCGCGTTGCAAAAAACAATCGATTATTTGAATAGCCATTATCCTGAACAATTTACAATTGCCGATGCAAAACGGGGTGATATTGGAAATACTTCGGGCCGCTATGCTAAAGCGTTTTTTGAAGGGATGAACTTTGATGCAGTTACAGTGGCGCCCTATATGGGAAAAGATTCTGTTGAACCCTTTTTGGCCTATCCCAATAAACATACAATTTTATTAGCGCTAACCTCTAATGCGGGTGCTTTTGATTTTCAAACGCAATGGATTGATAATCAAGAGTTGTGTAAAAAAGTGATGGCTACAGCAACAACTTGGGCGAACAGTCAAAATCTTATGTATGTGGTTGGTGCAACTAAAGCGGACTATTTGGCCGATATACGTCAAATTATTCCGGATAGTTTTCTTTTAGTGCCCGGAGTGGGCGCACAAGGCGGAAGTTTGGAAGCCGTTTGGCATTATGGTAAAAATAAGGATGTTGGCTTGTTGATTAATTCTTCTAGAGCAATTATATATGCTTCATCTGGAACCGATTTTGCAGAAAAAGCCCGAGCAGAAGCCCAAAAATTACAACAGCAAATGGCTCAATTAATGGGATAAAAAAAGGCCGGTATTCAATTCGAGTACCGGCTTTTTTCCTAACTAACCTAAACCAAACAAATAATATCATTATTTCAATACAAATATCCGACAATAAATGATTGGACATTGTTAATGGATTGTTATTTCTATGTTATTGATTTTTAAAATTTTATCATTGTAAAAAAACGCAATGGATTTGCTATAACGAGTTAAATTTCAACTAAAATAAAAAAATGCATTTGGTTTTCGTCGGTTGCTTCAATGCATTTGTTAGCTTTTTGCGGAACTCTAAAACATGGTTTTATTTTACCAAACCGCATGCAATACCATTTATAATATTCGTAAATTGCGCACTTAAAATTTCTTTTCGTTGTACTAATGGAACAAGTTCATCCCTACATCCCTAAAAATAAAGTAAGAATTGTTACGGCTGCTTCATTATTTGATGGCCACGATGCCTCAATTAATATTATGCGTCGGATTATCCAAGCAACCGGTTGTGAAGTAATTCACTTAGGTCACGATCGAAGTGTAGAAGAGGTGGTCAATACAGCTATTCAAGAAGATGCTAATGCCATCGCTATGACCTCTTATCAAGGAGGGCATAATGAGTATTTCAAATACATGTATGATTTGTTGCAAGCCAAAGGTGCTGGCCATATTAAAATATTTGGCGGTGGCGGTGGTGTAATTCTCCCTGAAGAGATTGCCGAATTGCAAGCCTATGGGATCACGCGTATTTATTCACCCGATGATGGTCGCGCTCTAGGATTACAAGGAATGATTAATGATTTAGTACAACGTTCAGATTTTCCTGTAGGTGATGTTTTAAATGAAGAATTAAATGAATTGGCCTCCAAAAACCCGTGTTCAATAGCCCGTGTGATTTCGGCTGCAGAGAATTATCCTGAAGTTGCCAAATCTACCTTAGCGACTATTCATGAAAAAAATAAAGAGGTCTCCATTCCTGTTTTGGGGATTACCGGTACAGGAGGTGCAGGGAAGTCATCATTGGTCGACGAGTTGGTTCGTCGTTTTTTAATTGATTTTCCAGAGAAAACCATAGGGTTAATTTCGGTTGATCCATCCAAACGTAAAACGGGTGGCGCACTCTTAGGCGACCGAATTCGAATGAATGCAATCAACAATCCTCGCGTGTACATGCGTTCGTTAGCAACCCGTCAATCGAATTTAGCCTTGTCAAAATATGTGGCCGAAGCGATTGAAGTGTTGAAAGCCGCACGTTATGATTTAATTATTTTAGAAACTTCAGGAATTGGTCAAAGTGATACCGAAATTCTAGATCACTCCGATGTTTCGTTATACGTAATGACGCCTGAGTTTGGTGCCGCTACTCAATTGGAGAAAATTGATATGTTGGATTTTGCCGACCTAGTCGCCTTAAATAAATTTGATAAGCGGGGCGCATTAGACGCCATTCGCGATGTCAAAAAACAATACCAACGCAACCATAATTTGTGGGATGCCGATCCCGATACTATGCCGGTTTTCGGTACTATTGCTTCACAGTTTAACGATCCCGGAATGAATGCGCTTTACAAGGCGATCATGGATAAAATAGTTGCAAAAACAGGATCGGAACTCCAATCGACGTTTGCAATTACACGCGAAATGAGCGAGAAAATCTATGTGATTCCACCACACCGTACCCGTTATCTTTCTGAAATTGCCGAAAATAACCGTGGCTATGACCAAACGGTATCGGTTCAAGTAGAAGTGGCTCAAAAATTATACGGTATTTATAAAACGATTGAATCCGTAAGTGGTCAAGCCCCTGTAATGACTAAGTCAGGTCTTGAAGTTAATTTACCGACTGTTGACGATGCGCAACAGTTGGTACTACTTTTAGAGAAAGAATTTGACCGGGTAAAAATGAACTTAGATCCCTTCAACTGGGAAGTTTTGTTAACTTGGGAAGAAAAAGTTAACCAATATAAAAATCCGGTGTACAGCTTTATGGTGCGCGATAAAGAAATTAAAATCCAAACGCATACCGAAAGTTTATCCCATTCGCAAATTCCAAAAATTGCCTTACCTAAATACAAGGCTTGGGGTGATTTGTTGCGGTGGTGTTTACAAGAAAATGTTCCCGGTGAATTTCCATTTACCTCTGGATTGTATCCGTTTAAACGCGAAGGAGAGGATCCTACCCGTATGTTTGCAGGAGAGGGTGGACCCGAACGAACCAACCGTCGTTTTCATTATGTGAGTTTGGGAATGCCCGCTAAACGATTATCAACGGCATTTGATTCGGTAACGCTTTACGGAAATGATCCCGATCACCGTCCCGATATTTATGGTAAAATTGGAAACGCAGGGGTTTCGATTTGTTGTTTAGACGATGCGAAAAAATTATATTCGGGGTTTGACTTGAGTCATCCAGCTACATCGGTTTCTATGACCATTAACGGACCAGCACCTATGCTGCTCGGGTTCTTTTTGAATGCCGCTATTGATCAAAACTGTGAAAAGTATATTCGTGAAAACGGACTTGAACATTTGGTAGAAGCACGATTGAAAGCACAATATGAGGCAAATGGACTAGCGCGCCCGCATTATATTTGTGCCGACGGAAGAGCCTATAACCCTTTCTATCCCGAAAAAGGAAGTGCACTACCTGAAGGAAATAATGGTTTGGGATTGTTGTTGTTGGGTGTAACCGGAGATCAAATTTTGGATGCGGCAGTTTATGCCAATATCAAAGCACAAACCTTAGCGCAAGTTCGTGGTACGGTACAAGCCGATATATTAAAAGAAGATCAAGCGCAAAATACCTGTATTTTTTCAACTGAGTTTGCTTTGCGTTTGATGGGCGACGTGCAAGAATATTTTATTCAAAAAAATGTTCGTAATTTTTATTCGGTTTCGATTTCGGGATACCATATTGCCGAAGCGGGCGCAAATCCAATTACTCAATTGGCGTTCACTTTAGCCAACGGATTTACTTATGTAGAATATTACTTAAGCCGTGGGATGAATATAAACGAATTCGGTCCGAACCTTTCGTTTTTCTTCTCCAATGGTATTGATCCAGAATATGCGGTGATTGGTCGTGTAGCCCGTAAAATTTGGTCAAAAGCCTTAAAATTCAAGTATGGGGCCAATGAACGCGCTCAAATGTTGAAATACCATATTCAAACCTCGGGTCGTTCATTACACGCACAAGAAATTGATTTTAACGATATACGAACTACATTACAAGCCCTATATGCCCTCTATGATAACTGCAATTCGTTACATACTAATGCCTATGATGAAGCAATCACAACTCCTACCGAAGAGTCGGTGCGTCGTGCAATGGCAATTCAGTTAATTATCAATAAAGAGTTAGGTTTAGCGAAAAATGAAAACCCCATTCAAGGTTCATTCATCATTGAAGAATTAACCGATTTGGTAGAAGAAGCGGTCTTAGCCGAATTTGATCGAATTACGGAACGTGGAGGGGTGTTAGGTGCTATGGAAACAATGTACCAACGCAGTAAAATCCAAGAAGAAAGTTTGCATTATGAAATGTTGAAACATACGGGAGAATATCCCATAATAGGTGTTAATACATTCTTGAGTTCTAAAGGTTCACCTACGGTTTTACCTGCAGAGGTGATTCGTGCTACAGAAGATGAAAAACAACTGCAAATTCAAACTTTAGAGAATCTTCACAATGCGCATGGTGTAAAAGTAAAAGAATTAATTGCTCAGGTTCAAGAAGCAGCCGTTAATAATCGAAATATGTTTGATCATTTAATGGAAGCTACGAAGTATTGTTCGCTTGGACAAATTACCTCCGGATTGTTTGAGGTGGGCGGACAGTACCGACGCAATATGTAATTTTTTTATAAAGTAAGGTTGACGTTCCTACGTGTTTTTTAATAAATAAAATCATGCAAAAAGATTTACATCAAGAAGTAGCACATTACCTGTCAAAAAATTACACCTATACCAATACCATACGATTTTTGGTCCGGGATGGATTTACGGAAGATGAAGTGCGCGCTGCGATAAAAGCCTATTTAAAAGAACACCGTCCGATGGGCATGGATGTGCTTTCATTTGCGTATTTGATGGTCCATACAATGTTAGTAGTGCCCTTAGTAGCGTTTTATGTTTTGCCATTAGCGTCAGATTTACCCAAATTGGCCATTCCTATAACAGTAGTTGTTTTAGGGTATATTGCTTACCACGGGAAGAATGAAGTGCTTTGGGCAATGCATTTAATGACCGCAATTGCCTTACCAGGTACACTTTATATTAATTATTTAGGGATTTCGTATTATCATTATTTAGCCGCTTCGGGAGTCACTAACGGCCATTATTTCGTTCTTGTGGGACTCCTATTGTATGCGCTTTTTGCTTTGAGCGCTTTTAAAGGGGTGAAGTTATTTTTTGACAAACGAAAGTAATGCAGCCTGAAATTCGTTGGCTTCCCGAGATACAATTGATTGGCATTTCACAGTCAATGACGCTTGAAACGTATAGGGTAGACGATTTGTGGCGCACTTTTATGCCGCGTCGGTATGAAATTCCAAACCCAGTTTCTGAAGTCTTATTTCACGTTCAAGTGAACCCCGATGCCTACAATTTTGCACCCAATATGCCTTTTGAAAAATGGGCAGCCCTTGAAGTGGCAACAGTAGATTTTATTCCAGTTGGGATGCAAGTGTTAACTATTCCTGCAGGGCAATATGCTGTTTTTACCTATAGTGGTGATGGTTCAGATGCAGCTGCTTTTTTTCGAAACATCTATACCCAGTGGCTCCCCAAGTTTGGATTGGTTTGGGAAAACCGTATACAGTTTGAGTTATTGGGGGAAAAATATAAAAAAAACGCTGCCGACTCTGAAGAGCAAATTTTTATTCCTGTTCGATAATTGTTCTACACTACCGCAATTATTCTATTGTTGTATTCGCCAAGTTCCAGCATTTCTCCCCTTTTTCTTCCTTGCATATTATGGTATGCCGGTGCTTTTTCACTCATAGTTATTACTGTTTTACCGTTAAATTTAAATGGCGGCACGGAAATGCCGATATAAACGTAATGCGATTTAGTTACCGCCAAAGCACCTGGAGCGATGCAATTGGGTTTATCTTTCGTGTGCTTGGAAAGAGACAATTCTTGCTTATGTGCCTCTGAAAGTAACTGTTCAAAACGCAACAGTAAGTCAGCTGCTTCCGCTTGATGGGATAAGTCATCTGGATCTGTTGTATCATCATCATCTCTTTCAGCCGCCAATTTGTATCGCGAAATTGAATCTTCAATATGGTGTTTGTACTCTTGCAAAACCGCTCCTATTTCGTTTAGAATTTTAGATTTTTTCATAGGCTCTTACCTTAAATTGAATTCTAAAATTAAATGGTTTTGTTTGAATAAAATATGATTTAAATCATGCTTTTGCTAAACGTAGGTTTTTATTTTCAATTGGTTATCAATGGAATTGTCTATTCCAAAATGTTTTATAGCTTTGTTGTAAATATGAAATGTATGAAAAGAATAATACTATTTGTTGGATTAATTAGCGCTGTTGTCAATGGACAAGCTACGTATACTTCAGCAAATTTTGCTTCCGCAGGTGATTCGTTTTTTATAACAACACCTACTGCTGCTTCTTTGCAACTGGATTATGAAGTAACTGGAACTAATTTTGCATGGGATTATAGTGCATTAGTACCCGATACCCAAGAAACGACACAATGGACTAATCCTAATTCGAGTGGTTATAAAACGGTTTGGTGTTTTTTAAACGGATTTATTTTTAATTGCAATACGCAGTTTAACGCCAACTTCAATTTAGCGGCAAAGCTTAGTGACGGACTTGTACTGCAAGGCTTAGGACTTGCTAATGTGATTAGCCATTTAAATAAAACCAATTCAGCCTTGCAAAATAAAATGATTGGGGCGCAAGTTACCGCCAATGGATCTACTGTTCCTTTCGTTGTTTCCTATACAGATCCCGATGATATTTATCAATTTCCGATGACTTTTGGTGCAACGGCTACTAATCCGTTTGCAATAAATACCGATTTAACCGCGTTGGGTTTTCCAGTTCAAATCAATGCTACGGGGCAACGAACCAACGAAGTAGTCGGCTGGGGGACGTTGGTGACACCCTACGGAACGTTTGCTAATGTTTTAAAATTAAAGTCAACGCTCGTACAAAGCACTACAATAACTGCAAACGGAACACCGCAAACTACAGATCGAACTACAGTTTCATATCAATGGTTTGATCCCGCACATAAAATTCCGGTTTTAGATGTGTCAGGTGACCTGGTCAATTCGGTTTGGACTCCAACATCTGTTCGATTTATGGATTTTCAACGGTGTTTAAATCCGCAAGCGGCATTCGCCTATTTCCCTTTACAACCCGATTATGATCCCGCAACATCGGGTGCTACGGTTAATTTTGTTAACGGTAGTTCAAATTATGATGTGTCTGATTGGAATTTTGGTGATGGAAGTCCAAACACCTCGGTTAAGAGTCCGACTCATACGTTTACTTGTCCCGGGATGAAAATGGTTACTTTAACGGTGACCAATCAATTTTGTGATCCCGATCTGACCGATACGATTACGATACCAATCATGATTTCAGATTCACAGAATGTTTTTACTACAAACGTTACGGCAACTTCGACAACGTTAACTGCAGATCGAACAGCTACTGGAACAACTTACCAATGGTTAGATTGCAATAACAATAATGCGCCAATTTTAGGAGCAACCAATCAAATATTCACTCCTTCAGTTGATGGTGTTTATGCTGTGCGCTTAACGACTAACGGATGTATTGATGTTTCAGATTGTATTCCATTTACGGTCTTAAGTCTGCCCGAGTATTCAACTAATAAAGTACAATTACTCCCTAATCCTACTTCTGGAATGTTTGAAATAGTTGGTGTGTCACCTGCTAGTATTCAATCACTAACGGTTGTTGATTTACTGGGTAAGGTAGTCGCAACAAAACCCGATCTTACATCGCTAGCACAAGGTGTTTATGTAGTAAAAATAAAAACAGCTTCCGAACTGTATCAAATTAAAGTTGTAAAAAAATAATCTAAAAGCTCCGAATTCTCGGAGCTTTTTTTTAGCACATTTTTTTTGGCACGACTATTGGTTAGGATTTCATAAGTTTGATCATTTATTTTTAAATTATCTATTATGAAAAAAATTACATTATTAGTTGCTTTTATCGGAATGATAGGGTTACAAAGTTGTACCGTAAATGAAGTTCCTGCTAATACGATTGATAACGATACGATTAGTGAAGTTTTTGAAGTGAACCGTTCATTTACAACAGGAAATAATTTTAGTAGTTTGGTTGTGTTACCCCATAGCATTTATAGTTCAGATATGGTATTGGTATACAGACTCTCGAGAGTTGTTAATGGAACAGATGTGTGGAAATTAATGCCAGAGACCTATTATTTTGGCGATGGAACACTTGATTTTGGATATGATTTTGATTTTACCAAATATGATGTGAATTTATTCATGCACGGATTTGACTTAGCTGGGGTTTCATCCAATTATCGAATTAATCAAGTTTTTAGAATTGTAATTGTACCTGGCTATTTTGGGAAACACAGTTTGCAATCCACAAAAAAATATGCCGATTACCAAAAGGTAATTCATGATTTTGGGTGTACTGAGGTGAAAAAGTTAAAATAATTAAAGTTAGAAGTTGTAGTTTGTTTGTTGTTGTTAAAGGTCATCGGTATAGATGGCCTTTACCTTTTATGCTTATTCCTCATCACGAGAAGGATGTTGTTTTATCGCATTTTGGTTTGCATAGAGGGAATACAAAACGCCGCCCACTAAACAAATAACAATAAAAGTTAAGGAGGCCCATTCAGGGAGGTGCATGTAATCGTGTGCAATCATTTTTATACCAACAAAGGTTAAGATGATAATTAAACTATATTCTAAATAACTAAATTTCTCGAGCATATTAGCCAAGAAAAAATACATTGAACGCAAACCGAGAATTGCAAAAATATTCGAACTAAATACGATAAAAGGATCGGAAGTAATCGATAGAATTGCAGGGACACTATCTACCGCAAACAATACATCCATTACTTCAATAATTAAAAGTGCAACAAATAAAGGAGTTGCCGCTTTTTTACCGTTGTGGGTTCGAATAAAGAACCGTTCTCTATCATGTTCAGAGGTAATAGGAATAAACTTACCAATGATTTTATATACCGTCGATTTTTTTGGATCAAATGCGCTTTCTTCTTTAGAAAACAACATTTTTATAGCAGTAAAAATTAAAAAGCCGCCAAACACATAAGTCGTCCATGCAAATTGGTGAATAAGAGTGACGCCAAATCCAATCATTAATCCACGGAAAACAATAGCTCCCAAAATGCCCCAAAATAAGACCCGGTGTTGGTATTTTTGAGGTATTTTGAATGCGGCAAAAATAACGGCTATCACAAAGATGTTATCAATACTTAGCGAGAGTTCAATTAAGTAACCTGTAATAAATTTTAAAGCGGCAGTCGATTGCGTTAAATTCGTTGGATTTCCAATATAATCCGTTCCATACAGCCCATAAATTACGCCCGAAAAAGCTAAAGCGAAAGCCGCCCATAGTGCCGTCCATTTTCCCGCTTCTTTCGAGCTGATAATGTGGGGAGTTTTGTTAAATACGCCCAAATCTAATGCGAGAATCCCAATCACTAAGATAAAAAAGAGTATCCAGACGGTCATAATTTTTTTTTACAAAGATAAATCTTTCCCTATGCCCCTTAAAAAATCAATTATTTTTTATTTAAATATTAACATTGTTAATTTACCCCCTAAAATAATAGGGGTATTCTATGAGTGTAAATAAAATTATATATATTTGCACCATCAAAATAAGGGTATAACTAACTTAAATTGCATTTTATGGCAACATTACGTTTTCAAGCATTACAAGCTGCCGGTAATCGAAAGCCGGTTAAAGTAGAGGAGCTCGACAAAAAGTCAGCTATTTTTGGTTCCAATGTTTTTAACGACAAAGCGATGCGTCAGTTTTTGACTCCAGAGGCTTACAAAGCAGTAAAAGGTGCTGTACAATACGGTACGAAGATTGATCGTAAGTTGGCCGACTATATTGCAATGGGGATGAAAGAATGGGCATTGACAAAAGGAGTTACCCATTATACGCACTGGTTTCAACCATTAACCGGAACTACTGCTGAAAAACATGATGCTTTTTTTGAAACTTCATTTGATGGTAGTGATCCGGTAGAGAAGTTTGGTGGAAGTCAGTTGGTGCAACAAGAACCCGATGCATCTTCTTTTCCAAACGGAGGAATTCGCAATACCTTTGAAGCAAGAGGATATACCGCTTGGGATCCAACTTCTCCTGCATTTATTTACGGTACAACGCTGTGCATTCCTACCGTATTTGTATCATATACGGGTGAAGCATTAGATAACAAAACTCCTTTATTGAGAGCGTTGAGCGCTATTGATGAAGCTGCTTCAGAAGTCGCCAAATATTTTGATAAAAACGTAAAAAAAGTTACCCCTACTCTAGGTTGGGAGCAAGAATATTTTCTAGTGGATGCGGCTTTAGCGGCTTCTCGTCCGGATATTAATTTAACAGGCCGAACGCTTTTGGGGCATGCCTCTGCAAAAGGGCAGCAATTGGAAGACCATTATTTTGGTTCTATTCCAACACGGGTGTTAAATTATATGCGTGATTTGGAAAATGAATGTATGTTGTTAGGAATTCCGGTAAAAACCCGTCATAATGAAGTTGCCCCCAATCAGTTTGAGTTGGCCCCTATTTTTGAAGAAACCAATTTAGCGGTTGATCACAATTCGTTGTTGATGGATGTGATGTATAAAGTGGCAGAACGTCATGACTTTAAAGTGTTAATGCACGAAAAACCATTTAAAGGGGTGAACGGTTCTGGAAAACACAATAACTGGTCTTTGGCTACCGATACGGGCGTAAATTTACTTGCACCCGGCAAGACACCTATGAGCAACTTGCAGTTTTTAACCTTTTTCATTAATACCATCAAAGCGGTTTACCGTTATGAAGAATTATTACGGGCATCAATTGCATCGGCAAGTAATGACCATCGTTTGGGTGCTAATGAAGCCCCACCTGCAATTATTTCGGTTTTCATCGGGCAACAATTAACCAAAGTATTAGCAGAGTTGGAGGGTGTTACCAATGGTAAACTTTCCCCTGAAGAAAAAACCGATTTAAAATTAAATGTAGTGGGTAAAATTCCCGATGTATTATTGGATAATACCGATCGTAACCGTACGTCACCATTTGCTTTCACCGGAAATAAATTTGAATTCCGTGCTGTCGGTTCGTCGGCAAATTGCGCGAATGCAATGACTACTTTAAATTCAATCGTTGCTAAACAGTTGAAAGATTTTAAAGTTGAAGTAGATGCTTTGATTGAGAAAAAAGGCTTGAAAAAAGACGAGGCGATTTTTAATGTGCTGCGTGAATACATCAAAGAAACAAAGAATATTTTGTTTGAAGGTGATGGTTATAGTGAAGCATGGGAAAAAGAAGCAAAAAAGCGTGGGTTAAGTAACCATAAAACGACTCCAAAGGCTTTGAAAGCCAAAGTTTCAAAAGAGGCTGTACAGTTGTTTGAGGAGTTACATATTATGAATCATGTTGAAGTAGAAGCCCGCTATGAAATTGAATTGGAAGAATACACCAAAAAAATTCAAATCGAAGGTCGTGTGCTTGGGGATATTGCGCGCAATCATGTGATTCCAACGGCAATTCGCTACCAAAATACATTGATCGAAAATGTGCGTGGATTGAAAGAGATTTTTGGGAACGACTTTGAACTTATCGCCAAAGAACAAATTTCCTTAATTAAAGAAATCTCGTCGCATATCGAAGGGATCAATAGTAATGTAGATGCGATGATTGAAGAGCGTAAAAAAGCAAATAATTTGCCCTCTGCAGAAAAGCAAGCAGAAGCGTATTGTGATAAAGTGAAACCGTATTTTGATGTGATTCGCGAACACTGCGATAAATTAGAATTGTTGGTAGATGATGAAATGTGGACCTTGACTAAGTACCGCGAATTGTTATTCACCCGATAAGATTTACATTGTCTAAAAAAATGAACCCACTAGCAATAGTGGGTTTTTTCGTATACAAACACTAAAAATTCCGTATTTTCGTTACATGAATATGCAAAAGTTTTTAATTTTTATCGGTTTCTTGTTTGGATTTTCCCTCCAGGCACAAGAACAATTTGTGGTTTTTTTTGAAAGTGGAAAATTTGAATCCAATCCCAAAGAAACGCAAAAACTGCAACAGTGGATTCAAACGCATCGGGAGGTCAAAATACTTGCAATTCAAGGTTATACCGACGAAGATGGATCAACGGGATTTAATGATACGCTTTCGCGCAAACGGGTTGAATTTGTATTTCAACAAGTCCAAGGAAAAGTAGCCACACGAGAGGACTATAAAGCCCATAGTTTTGGAGAGAATTTTGCCCAATCTAAGGATAAAGCAACCAATCGAAGAGCTACGATAGTGTATATCGAGCCAAAAGATTTTGAGCGTGAAAATCAAATCTTAGGTATACAGCCAATCCTGCCCACTCAACCTATCGAACCTGAAGTCATTGAAGAAGAAGCGATGCATTTTCCAGAAAGCGCCACTTTGGAGGATAAAATCAAATTAGCACGTGTGGGAACCTTAATTCGTTTACGCGATATTAATTTTCATCAGAACACTTTTGCTGTAATGCCAAGCTCAAAAAATGCGGTAGATGAATTGGTAAATATAATGTACAACTACCCAAAACTGTGTATCGAAATTCAAGGCCATATCTGTTGTGTGAGTAAGGATTATAAAAACTTATCGCTCGAGCGCGCGCGCCAAATTAAGCGTATTTTAGTTTCCGAAGGGGTTGATCCCAATCGTGTTTCGGTAAAAGGTTTTGGGGTTACAAAGCCTAAATTCCCCATCCCAGAAAAGACGCCCGAGGAAGCGGCGCAAAATCGACGTGTCGAACTCTTAATTACAAAAAAATGAAGCGCTTTTTGATTAGTACCTTGTTTTTTTTTATTACAAATTTGATCATAGCTCAATTGAAAGTTGAAGTATATTTTGACTTTGATCGGTACGATTTGAATTCACAGGCGACGCAAACGCTAAATTCCTGGATTGCTGAAGGTAAGAATTACAAAGTGACCCAATTGTTTGGCTTTTGTGATTGGAAAGGGACAAATACTTACAATGATACCTTAGCCTTACGCCGTGTAAATTCGGTTTATAACTTTTTGATTAAGCAAAATATTAAGGTTGAGAAAAATTTAGTCATTCGAGGATTTGGTGAAGATTTCAAACAATCACCTAAACAAGAGGAAAATCGAAGAGTAACGTTGATTTATGAGGAAATTCTACCCCAAAAAGAGGTGGAAAAACCTTTACCCAAATCGGATGGCCCCACATTTAAAGAACAAATAAAAACTGCAAAAAAAGGTGACGCAATTAGGCTTGAACACATTAATTTTTTAAATCATTCGGCAAAGATTGTGCCCAATAGCGAACCCATTTTATTGGAATTATTATGTGTAATGGAAGAAAATCCAACCCTAAAAATCGAAATCCAAGGACATATTTGTTGCGATACCGAAAATAAATACGGCTATATTTCAGAGGCGCGCGCCCGAGCGGTTTATACGTTTTTATTGAGAAACAAGGTTAATCGTAAAAGGATATCATTTAAAGGTTATGGAGCAACCCGCCCTATTTACCCAATTCCAGAACAAAATAGCCAACAAGAAGACGCTAATCGAAGGGTAGAAATTTTGATACTCGAACGGTAAATTTCATTTTTTAAGGTTCATAGTTTTCGCTCTTTTGGAGTTTTGAAATTTACTTGATACTTGAGTTAGAAATAGTATCTTTGTGCCACAACAACACAACTATGCAATCGAATCATTCGCAACGCTACAGCCAGCGCGGTGTCTCGGCTTCTAAAGAAGAGGTGCATCAAGCTATTCAAAACCTAGATAAAGGGTTATTTCCCCAAGCATTTTGTAAAATCGTACCCGATTATTTAACGGGTGATGATGACTATTGTTTGATTATGCATGCCGATGGCGCTGGAACAAAATCGTCTTTAGCCTATATGTATTGGAAAACTACTGGTGACGTATCGGTTTGGAAGGGTATTGCCCAAGATGCATTAATTATGAATATTGATGATTTATTGTGTGTTGGGGCCGTTGATAATATCATGCTCTCGTCAACAATAGGCCGAAATAAAAATTTAATACCCGGAGAGGTTATTGCTGCAATTATCAATGGAACGGAAGAATTGATTGATGAATTGCGGCAGTATGGCGTTACCATCCATTCTACTGGGGGAGAAACAGCCGATGTAGGGGACTTGGTGCGAACCATTATCGTTGATTCAACGGTTACCGCTCGAATGAAACGGAATGAAGTAATCGATAATGCCAATATTCAACCGGGTAATGTAATTGTAGGTTTGGCGAGCTTTGGACAGGCAACGTATGAAAAGGAATACAACGGTGGAATGGGTAGTAACGGACTCACTTCGGCCCGGCATGATGTGTTCTCCCATGATTTAACAACACTATTTCCCGAAAGTTATGACCCTGCTGTACCCGATGAATTGGTTTATTCTGGTACTGTTGGCTTAACCGATACTGTTTCGGGATCTCCGCTGAATGCTGGGAAATTAGTGCTATCACCAACCCGAACCTATGCGCCAGTTATAAAAGCGATTATAGAAGCCATCGGATCGCAGCAAATAAACGGGATGGTACATTGCAGCGGAGGAGCACAAACAAAAGTCCTGCATTTTGTCGATAAGGTTCATGTGATTAAAGACAATCTATTTCCAGTCCCGCCTTTGTTTCAGTTAATTCAAGAACAATCTAAAACCGATTGGAAAGAAATGTACCAAGTATTCAATTGTGGACACCGAATGGAACTGTATGTACAACCCGAAATCGCTGATACAGTAATTGCAATTGCCAAACGTTTTGGAATAGAAGCGCAACAAATCGGTAGGGTAGAAGCATCCGAGACTAAAAAATTAACAATTCAATCTCCTTACGGAACATTTCACTATTAAGGAATGATAATAGATCCAAAAAATGGCATCGCCGGTTTGTTGTTCGGAATGCAAACCCAACAGGTAGAATCTATTTTGGGAGCACCTGATCGCCAGTATAGGGATGAAGATGAAAATAAAATTTATTTATATTCGGCCCATAAATTACGGTTGACGTTCTACGCAGACGAAGCATTTCGATTGGGCTATGCAATTACATCAAATAAGCAGACAACGCTACTGGGGCATACTGTAATTGGTAAACCCTTGGTTGAAATTCTAGAAGCTTTACCTTTTAAATCATGGGAAAGGGAGGATTTTGATTCCGTTACCAATCATTTTAACGAATCCAATTGGTTGACGCTCCAATCAGAATATGGTGAAGTAATTCGTATCGAAATTGGAGCCATGATTGATGAGGTTACCGATGCTTTTCTATGGCGATTTAAAGTATAAAATTTAAAAAGGCAGCCGTAAATGACTGCCTCTAGGTATTATTTGGTGTTGATTTTTAACAATTCAACTTCAAAAATTAAATCCGCTTTAGGAGGAATTACCCCACCGGCACCACGATCACCATAGGCCAGTTGATAGGGAATGTAAAATTTGTATTTTGATCCTTCGGGCATTAATTGTACTCCTTCAGTCCAACCTTTAATTACTTGATTCAAACCAAAATCAATCGGTTGCCCGCGTTGCACACTACTGTCAAAAATCTTTCCATCGGTAAGCATACCGGTATAATGTACCTTTACATTGCTTGTTGCTAATGGTTTTTCACCCGTTCCTTCTTGTAAAACAATATAGCGCAGACCACTTGGAGTTACGTTACCCTTTTCAGTAAACTCTTTAAGTACTACTGCATTCGCAGCTTGACGCGCAGCTTCTGCTTTTTGTTCCTCGGCAGCAATTGCGTTATAATAGTCTGCAAATACCTTTGGTGCATCAAAGGCTTTGGCAGCTGCACCATTACGCGTAATCGTAATTGTTTGAATTGCATCATTTTGAGCAATTGCATTCACAACATCTTGACCTGTTATGATTTTACCAAAAATGGTATGTTTACCATTTAGCCAACTCGTTTCTTTATGGGTAATAAAAAATTGGGATCCATTGGTCTTCGGACCAGCATTAGCCATAGCCAAAATACCAGGTCCTGTGAATGTGTCTTCCGTGATTTCATCCTTAAATGCATAACCAGGTCCGCCCGAACCGTTGCCTAGTGGATCACCCCCTTGAATCATGAAATCTTTAATGACTCGGTGAAATAATAAACCGTCATAGAATTTTTTTCCTTTGTAATTTTCAGAAACAAAAGGATGCGTGCCTTCCGCGAGTGCCACAAAATTGGCAACAGTAATCGGTGTTTTTTGGTAATACAATTCCAAAAGCATTTTTCCTTTTGGTGTTTGAATTTCTGCAAATAATCCCTCTTTAGCTGCGGTAGTAGCTGCTTTAGTTGGGGTAGAGCTCGCTTTTACGGCGACTTTAGTTGTTTTCGGTGCAGTTTTTTTCGGTGCTTGTGCTTGCAATAATCCGGTACTCAATAGGAATATTCCAATCCATTTTAACATCATTTTCATGGTAATTGTCAATTTAATATTAAGGTTTATCAACTTGTATTTCAAATAATATATCGGTATTTGGTGGAATTACATCACCGGCACCACTTTCACCATAGGCCAATATTGAAGGAATGAATAATACCGCTTTTTCACCGTATTTTAATAATCCAACACCTTCTGTAAATCCAGGGATTGCAGCCGAATTGTCTCCCACTTTTAAAGGAAGGGGTGCATAGGCTTGCATCGCGTCTTTTTGGGCGTTATATTGACCAAATTTGCGCGCGGTTTCCCGATTGCTGGTATCAAATAACTTGCCATTTTCGAAAAATCCCGAATAATGAACGCTTACAGCATCTCCTAAATTCGGTTTTTCACCTTTGCTTGGAGTTACAATAAAGTAGGCTAAACCACTTTTAGTTGTAATTGCTTTTGATCGTATAGATTGAAAATAAGCTTGTTGCTCTGCTTGATAAACCTTTAAATTGGCTTTGTCAATTGTCGCTTGTTTTTTTTGACGTTCAGCTTCAACTTTAAAGTAATTGGAAAATACTTTAACCGCATCAAATTTTTTGGCATCTTCCCCATTGCGAATAATGGTAACCGCAATAATTTTATCAAATTGCTTAATAGAATTTACTACATCCATGCCCTTTCCAATAACTTTTCCAAAAATCGTATGTTTATTATCAAGCCATGGAGTAGGAACAATCGTGATAAAAAATTGACTGCTATTGGTGGCAGCACCTGAATTGGCCATCGCTAATAATCCGCCTTGGTCAAACTTTAGATCAGAAAATTCGTCTTTAAATTTATACCCTGCATCACCAGAACCGGTTCCATCCGGATCACCCCCTTGAATCATAAAATCCTCGGCATCGCCGTTGTTTTTTGAAATCACACGATGCCAGCGCGTATTATCATAAACATTTTTCTCTTTCAACGCTTCACGTACAAATGGATTGGTTCCTTCGGCTAACGTGATAAAATTGGCTACCGTTACAGGTGCTTTTTGATAATCCAATGAAGCGATTATTGTCCCTTTGTCGGTTTCAATTTCGGCGTAAATTCCGTCTTTTAAGTCGGCATGTTCATTTTTACAACCGCTTAGTCCAATTGTGATTAGTGCGAGTAGTATCCCAAATCGTGTTTTCATAGTATGGTTTTATTTGTTTTCGGGTCGGAAATCAGTAAGCGTTACGCGGCAGATGATGGGTTCGTTGGTGCCAATTCTTCGGTCGTCTCCGTGGTACCCATAGGCCAAGTGCGAGGGGAATAAAAACGTAACGGTTTCATTTTTTCGCATCAATTTCAAGCCATGTTGGAGTCCTGTAATAATAGTTTGTTTATCCACACGATAGGTTTGCCCTTTTAGTTCCAGATCGGAATAAATTACTTTTCCATCTAAATCTTTTATTTCATAATCGAAATAGGCTATATCTCCTTTTTTGGGGTGAAGTGTGTCGGTGGAGTTTTTATTTTCATAATAGTACCAGTAGCCTTTTTTTGAAGCAATGTACTGAATACCCTTATTGTTTTTAATGATCGAGTCTATTTTGGTTTCTTCTTTTCGAATTAATTTTTTATTCCGTTCAACCGAAGCCTTCATAAAAGCTCCTGAAGAATGCGAAACAGGGCGACGTGCTTGTTGTTGTTGACACGAAAGCAGTGAAAAGAAAAGTAATGCAAAAGCGATTATGGGGAGCTTAATTTTTTTCATACCGTAAATTTAAGGTTGAATTTCTTTAACGAGTTGTTCAAAACGCAAGATGGTGTTTTCTAGTGTATCGGTTGATTTCCCTCCGGCAGCATTGATATGTCCACCACCATAAAAATACTTACGTGCAAATTGGTTTACATCAAAAGTGCCTTGCGATCGGAATGAGATTTTGATAATACCTTCATCCTTATTTTCGATAAAAATTGCCGTAAAATGTATGCCTTTTATAGTCAATCCATAATTAACAATACCTTCAGTGTCACCTTTTACATGATTAAAATGCGTTAATTCTTCTTGACTTAACGTAGTATACGAGGTATGATATTCTGGAAGAACTTTTAAATTTTGCAAAGCACGTCCCATCAATTGCAGGCGGTCGTAGGAGTTGTTATCAAAAAGCAAAGTGGGTATTTCGGTATTGGGTACACCTAAGTCGATTAAATCAGCTACAATACGGTGGGTTGTCCCTGTGGTTTTAGGATAACGAAATTGTCCAGAATCGGTCATAATCCCTGTATATAAACACGTAGCAATTGTTTTATCAAGTAAATCTTTTTTATCTAAATTGGCTATAAAATGATAGATCATTTCACAAGTGGAACCAAAGGAAGTATCAGAAAAGACATAGTTTGCATAGGTTCCGGGCAATTCATGATGGTCGATCATGACTTTTGGAGCGGTTATCGAATCCAGTACATATTCCATTTCACCTGTGCGCGACAAGGTATTAAAGTCGAGCGTAAATATAAGTTCTTGTGATTCCAAAAAACGGGCTATTTCGTGGCGGTCGTTTTCATAGATCATCACTTCATTACTACCGGGAAGCCAAGCTAAAAAATCGGGAAAATCATTAGGCGAAATAACTTGGGTTTCGTGTCCCATTTTTCTCAGAAAATAGGAAAGTCCTAAAGTTGATCCCATAGCATCTCCATCGGGATTACGGTGTGGGATTATGGCAATTTTTTTGGGTTGCGCCAACAATGCTTTTAATTCCTGGAATTCTTTTTCATTCATAGGTTGCGAAGGTACTAAATTTTACGAAATAAAAGAGGAATTCAGATGATTAGACGATTAGTTTTGGGATAACCACAAGCCAAGATAAACAGCAGCGATTCCTATTCCTACACTTCCCAAGGAGTAAATCAAAGCAGTAGCCCATTGGTGTTGTTGTATCAATTGAATATTCTCCAGGCTAAAAGCGGAAAAAGTAGTATAGCCACCACAAAATCCGGTTACTAAAAACCATTTCAAATTGGATTCTATTAACGCATTTTTAGTTAAATAACCCACAATTAAACCCATTAGTAAACAACCAATCCCGTTGGTTAGAAACGTGGCAAGTGGAAATGAAATTGCAACTTTTTTTTGAATCCCAATACTCGTTAGATAACGTAAAATACTGCCAATGGCCCCGCCAAGTCCAATATAAATTAGTGTTTTCATAAAAATAACTTACGTAAAGTGGTAGTGTTAATCGTAACGACCAAGGTACTATTTTTTTATAAATCCCACAGTATTCAAGAGATGAATCAATTTATAACGTTTATCCCTCCTATGAATGCTTTAAATAAAAGAATTTAAATTGTTCCAATTAAATACGATATATTTGAAAAAACGAATAGAGCAATGCTACAACGATCTTGGAAAAATAAACTAAAATGGTTTCGAAAGCGATTTACTTGGAATTATAAATATGCCATCGGCAAATGGAATGCTATGGGAAAAGAAACCGAGCGCTATGAAACTATTGTAGATTTTATCAAAAAAACAGGAATTGCACAACCACGTATTTTGGATTTGGGTTGTGGCTATGGTGCTTTATTGGATTATTTAACCCCCGATTCTTATTCCGATTACCTTGGAGTCGATTTATCGCATACGGCTATTTTAAAGGCAAAAGCAAAAAAATATCCCAAAGCAAATTTTAAAGTAGCCGATTTACATGCATTTACACCCAATGGAATGTATGATGTTATCCTATTTAATGAAGTCTTGTATTATTTGGATAATCGCAATGCTTTGGTGGCGCATTTTGTACAATTTGCCAATCCCAATGCAACAATTATCGTTTCGTTATACAATTTAAAAGAAGAAATTGTAATCGAATTATCCCAAAGTTATCACTTGTTGGAAACTAAAGTGGTCAACGAGACAGCCCGAACTATTGTGTGGGGTATCCATTGGTTTCGTCTGTAATTAGGGTAAAAACCAACCTGTATCGGTTGATAAAAATTATTTTTTTAGCTAGTTCCAGTGCGAGAATACGGCATAAAATGTCTAATTTTGCATGCGTTTTAAGGAATGAATTCATCTTTTTTTAAAACTAAGGCAACACAACTATATATGCAACACAACGTACTTATTTTAGATTTTGGCTCGCAATACACTCAGTTAATTGCACGAAGGGTTCGCGAACTCAATATTTTTTGTGAAATCTTCCCATTTAATCAAATTCCAAGCGACCTCTCAAGCTATAAAGCGGTCATTCTTTCTGGTAGTCCATATTCTGTTCGTGCAGATGATGCGCCCCATCCGGACTTGACTCAAATTCGAGGTAAATTGCCCCTGTTAGCAGTGTGCTATGGTGCTCAATATTTAGCGCATTTTAATGGTGGTGAAGTGGCACCAAGTGCTATTCGTGAATACGGCCGGGCCAATTTAACGTACATCAATGATGAAGACGATTTTTTTGAAGAGATTGCGCTGAATTCGCAAGTATGGATGAGCCATAGCGATACGATCAAACAATTGCCTACCAATGGGGTGCGTTTGGCAAGTACTAAAGATGTTGAAAATGCCGCTTATCGAATTGTGGGCGAAAAAACGTATGCAATACAATTCCATCCAGAAGTATATCACTCAACGGATGGTAAACAATTGTTGGCTAATTTTTTAGTTAAAATCGCAGAAGTTCCACAAACGTTCACCCCCAATGCTTTTGTTGAAGAATGTGTAGAAGGAATTCGGGAACAAGTAAAGAATGATAAAGTTGTACTCGGTTTGTCAGGTGGAGTTGATTCTACGGTAGCCGCGGTACTTTTAAATAAAGCGATAGGTGCAAATTTGTATTGCATCTTTGTTAATAACGGGTTACTCCGTAAAAATGAGTTTGAAAATGTATTGAAGCAATACCAAGGAATGGGGCTCAATGTAAAAGGGGTAGATGCTTCGGCACGTTTTTTGTCTGAATTAGAAGGAATTAGTGATCCCGAGACAAAGCGAAAAACGATTGGTCGGGTATTCATTGAAGTATTTGATGATGAAGCCAATCAATTGACGGATGTTAAATGGCTGGCTCAAGGTACAATTTACCCCGATGTTATTGAATCGGTATCGGTTAAAGGACCATCGGCTACCATTAAGTCCCATCACAATGTTGGGGGATTGCCCGATTTTATGAAATTACAAATTGTGGAGCCGCTACGGATGTTATTTAAAGATGAAGTTCGCCGTGTAGGTGCTACCCTTGGAATTGATCCTGAGTTGTTAGGAAGGCATCCATTTCCAGGACCCGGATTGTCAATTCGAATCTTAGGGGATATTACCCCCGAAAAAGTGCGTATTTTGCAAGAGGTAGATGCTATTTTTATTGATGGTTTGAAAACGCATGGTTTGTATAATAAAGTGTGGCAAGCGGGTGCGATTTTGCTCCCGGTTAATAGTGTTGGAGTTATGGGTGATGAACGTACTTACGAAAAGGTAGTTGCTTTACGTGCTGTGGAGTCTACCGATGGGATGACCGCAGATTGGGTACATTTGCCTTATGATTTTTTAATGAAAATTTCCAATGAAATCATTAATAAGGTGAAAGGGGTAAACCGTGTGGTTTATGATATCAGTTCGAAACCTCCCGCCACTATTGAATGGGAATAGTATAAACCTTCCTAAAAATAAAATTATGCTGAAAAGAGTTGTTTTAGGGCTATTGGTTTTGGTTTCTTTGACGGTTACAGCGCAAACGAAAAAGCATACCGTATCAAAGGGTGAAACGGTCGTTTCGATTGCTCAAAAGTACCAAGTCACTCCTTATGACATTTATAAGGTAAATCCAGATGCAAGGAATGGAATTCAACCGAATATGCTTTTGGTTATTCCTCCAAATGCAGTCTTTCCAAAAACTCCTGTAAAATCAACCCAAAATTCACCTCAGACCGCAGTAGCAGTTAAAATTACGGTTCCTAATACCCATACCGTATTGGCGAAAGAAACGCTATTCAGCATCGCTAAAAAATATGGTTTAGAGAAAGGCACCTTAGAAGCACTTAATCCAACATTAGCTGTAAATGGACTTAAAGTTGGACAGGTTTTAGCTCTAAAAAAAGGGGTTACAGTTCCTAAACCTTCGACAGCTCCAGCTTTGATTCCAGCTGCCTCAACCTCAGAAATTACCCATATTGTAAAAGCACAAGAAACTAAATTTGGCATTGCTAATGGGTATGGTATTTCCGTCGATGAACTGGAAGCACAAAACCCAAACATCAAAGATGGATTACCAATAGGAGCCGTTTTAAAAATTAAAAATGGGCAGATAAAATCCTCCGAAAAACCAGTGCAAGAAAAGCGAGGTGCAACTATAGAATATCTGGTAAAAGCCGATGAAACCCTATACAGTTTATCGAAAAAATTGGGTTTATCTGAAGCGGCATTGATTCGGATGAATCCCGAATTGAAAGCGGGATTACAAGAAGGGATGGTACTTAAAATTCCCGATCAAATTTCTTTTGTTAAAGAGCGTTTAGACGCAGAAATAAAAGATTTATCCCAATCGATATCCCGTCAGAAACGAAAAGAAGTGGTGTTGTTTCTTCCATTTAATGCCTCTCGTATACAAAACGATACGGTAACAGGAGTAGCAGAGCGACTGAAAAAGGATAAGTTTTTGAATTTGACTTTGGATTTTTATTCGGGTGCAATGATGGCTATAGATTCGGTTAAAGCAATGGGAATGAATGTTAATATTCGCATTTATGATTCTCAAGAATCGCGAAATTCTACGGTTGCCTTGGATTATATTAAAAATGAAGATTTTTCAAATACCAATGCGGTTATCGGACCCTTTTATCAGGTGAATTTAGAGCGGGTTGCAATGGCTTTGGAGTCTAAAAATATTCCGGTAATTTCCCCTTTATCACGTGAAGAGGGAAAAGGCTTTCCTAATTTATTTCAATCCACTCCATTGCCTGATGCTACAAAAGCAGCCATGTTAAATTATTTGCAATCCAAAAATGGAAATATCATCGCTATTGTTTCGCCAAAAAAACAATCCATGCGGGACTATTTGCGGGACTACTATGATGGAGTCAAAATTGTAGGGGTTTCTGATAAAGGTTTGGTAATTGCCGATAGTATTAAAAAACATTTTGTTAAAAACCGAATGAATTATGTGATTTTGGCCACGGAAAAAACGGGGGCTGTAATGACAACCACCGCGGCAATGATTGCAGCTCAAAAAGATTATCCCGTCCAATTGGTGATTTTAGAGCCTAATGAAACATTGGACTATGAGGAGATTCCGATTGAACGACTGACTAAGTTAAAGTTAATGTATCCCTCAGTTACCCGTGAAAACGATTCCAATTCGGCCCGTCAGTTTGAACTCGCATATCGTAAGAAAAATAAAGTTTTCCCCAATCAATATGCCATCCGCGGATTTGATTTAACCTTTGATACGCTCGTTCGATTGGCCCAAGACAAAGCGTTTGAAGAAACTTTAGATGAAGTAACAGAACATATAGAAAATAAATTTGATTATGCTAAAAAAGTCGCTGGTGGCTATACCAATAATGGAATTTATATTCTTTACTACGATACCGATTTAACGATTAAACAGGCAAATTAATGATCACATCAAAAGTTACCTATTTAGGTGATTTGCGCACTTCTTCAGCGCATATTCAATCCGGGAGTGTTATTTTATCTGATGCACCAGTCGATAACAATGGAAAAGGAGAAGCTTTTTCTCCTACAGATACAGTTGCAAATGCATTAGCGAGCTGCATGTTTACTGTTATGGGGATTAAAGCACGTGACTTGGGTGTGGATTTTTCGGGTGCTACTGCTGAGGTTACTAAAGTTATGGGAACTGAGCCGCGACGTATTGTTGCTATTCAGGTTGTTTTCTCAATGCCTCTAGATCCCGATGAAAAAATAAAGACAGTGTTGGAACGCACTGTTAAGACTTGCCCTGTATTTTATAGTTTGCATCCCGATATTGAAAAAGACATTGTTTTTCATTGGAAATGATGAAAGATAATCAGGCTTTTTTGATCGAATTAGCGCATGCAAAAATGCCCTATGGTAAATATAAAGGCAGTTATTTGATTGCTTTACCCGAATATTATGTGGTATGGTTTCAAAATAATCGTTTGCCAAAAGGAAAATTGGGCGCCCAGTTGCAATTAGTTTACGAATTGAAATTGAATGGAATGGAACATTTAATTCACAACATTCAAAAAACGAATCCGAAATAGGTGCGTAATTGGAAATAAATTCAGCTTTAGTCCAATTAAAATAACAGATTAGTTTGTAATTTAGCCCCGATTTTTACAACAACACAACACACTACATAATGAATACTACAAAGTACATCTTTGTCACTGGCGGGGTAACTTCGTCGCTAGGAAAAGGAATTATTGCGGCTTCTTTAGCAAAACTACTGCAAGCTCGAGGTTACCGCACCACGATCCAAAAATTTGATCCCTATATCAATGTCGATCCTGGAACCTTAAATCCCTATGAACATGGAGAATGTTTTGTAACCGATGATGGGGCAGAAACCGATTTGGATTTAGGGCATTACGAGCGGTTTTTAAATGTACCTACCTCACAAGCGAATAATGTTACTACAGGCCGGGTTTATTTATCGGTCATTGAAAAAGAACGCCGTGGGGAGTTTTTAGGAAAAACGGTACAGGTAGTTCCGCATATCACCAATGAAATTAAAGAACGGATGCAGTTGTTGGGTCAATCGGGTGATTTTGATATTGTAATTACTGAAATAGGGGGTACCGTTGGAGATATTGAATCGTTACCCTACATTGAATCGGTTCGTCAATTGGTTTGGGAATTAGGAGAGCATAACAGTATTGTTATTCATCTAACCCTAGTGCCCTATTTGGCTGCTGCCGGTGAGCTGAAAACTAAACCTACGCAACATTCTGTAAAAACTTTAATGGAAAGCGGTATAAAAGCGGATATTTTGGTATGCCGAACCGAACACGAATTGTCTTCCGATTTACGTCAAAAGTTGGCTTTGTTTTGTAATGTGACAAAGGAAGCGGTAATTCAATCGATTGATGCCAAAACAATCTATGAGGTTCCCAATCTCATGTTGGAAGAGGGGTTGGATGTAGTTGCTTTGAAAAAATTGGCGTTACCCGAAAAATCAGCTCCCGATTTAAAACAATGGAACGAATTTTTAAGTCGCCATAAAAATCCAAAACACACCATAAACATTGGTTTAGTGGGTAAATATGTCGAGTTGCAAGATTCGTATAAATCGATTTTGGAAGCACTAATTCATGCGGGTGCTGCCAATGAAACCAAAGTAAATGTTGTTAGTGTTCACTCCGAATACATCGATGCATCAAATGTCAAAGATAAATTGAAAGGAATTGACGGTATTTTAGTTGCTCCAGGTTTTGGCGAACGCGGTATTGAAGGTAAAATCGAAACGGTGCGTTATGCCCGTGAACAAAAGTTGCCATTTTTTGGAATTTGTTTGGGAATGCAAATGGCGGTAATTGAGTATGCGCGCAACGTTTTGAAATTAGAAAATGCCAATTCAACCGAAATGAATGCTGCAACTCCCCACCCTGTAATCGACCTCATGGAGAGTCAGAAGAATGTTACCGATAAAGGCGGTACGATGCGTTTGGGTGCCTGGAAGTGCAATCTAAAATTAGACACATTGGCCCACAAAATTTATGGCAAAGACCAAATTACGGAACGTCACCGTCACCGTTTTGAATACAATAATCAGTATGCTGATGCCTTGCAAAATGCGGGATTAGTTAGTTCGGGTATCAATCCAGATACGGGTTTGGTTGAAATTGTGGAGTTGGAAAATCATCCGTTTTTTATCGGGGTGCAATACCATCCAGAATATAAGAGTACGGTTGCAAATCCACAGCCAATTTTTGTTAGCTTTGTAGCCGCAATTGTAAATCATAAAAAGTAAACCGTCGATAGCAATCACGGTTCAATTTAGAATCAATGGAAGAAAAGAAATTTGACAAGAATTCGATCATCGGATTTGCCCTCATTTTCATCATAGTGATGTGGATGATGTATAACTCCCGTGAAAACGAACAGAAAGAGGCAGCTGCCAAGTCCAAACAAGAACAGATCGATAAACAACGTAAATTAAAAGAGGCCATTACAGAACAAGTAGTAAAAGCGGTAGATACTACGGCTAGCGATACGGCCAAAATCCAGCAATTATCGGGTGCTTTAGGTGAATTTGCCTATTCTGCTACCTTACCTTCGGCCAAAGACACCACTACCGTTTTAGAAAATGATTTGGTTAAATTAGAAATCGCCAACAAGGGGGGGTATATTGCTCATGTGGTTTTAAAGAAGTTCACCAAATTCAAACGTGATTCAGGGCAATTGGTTGAAATTATTAAAAACAATAATTCCAATTTTAATTTAGAGTTACAAACTTCAGATAATAGGGTATTCAATACAAAAGAAATGTATTTTGAACCCCAACTGACCAAAATTGGGGATGCACAAGTTTTATCCATGAAATTAAAAGCGGGTCCCAATGCGTTTTTGGAGTACAAATATGTATTGAAAAACGACTATTTATTGGATTTTGATCTGCGTTCTCAAGGATTAAGTCGCGTGTTGAATCCATCAAAACCGGTTAATTTAGATTGGGATATCAAAACCTACCGCAATGAAATTAGTATTCCCTATGAAAACCGTTATACGGAAACCATTTTTGAATATGAAGAGGGTAAAGATGATTATGTAGGTCAGGGGACTGGAAAAGAAGAAAACCCAGAAGCTGTAACTTACGTGGCCTACCGTCAACATTTTTTTGCATCGATTTTAATGAGCAAAACGCCATTTAAGTCGGCAAAACTCACTTCTGATGATTTGGTTAATGATGCTAAAATAGATACCGTTTTTACCAAAAAATTAACGACTAAAGCACCATTAGCGTTAACCAATGGCGAATTGGATTATAAAATGAATTGGTATTTTGGTCCAGCTGATTATAAGTTATTGAATAGCTATGATCGTAATTTGGATGAAGTAGTGCCCATGGGTTGGGGTGTTTTTGGTTGGATTAACAAGTTTATTTTTGTGCCTTTATTTGGTTTATTAGGAGGATGGATGTCGTTTGGTTTAGCGATTATCATTTTCACCATCTTAATCAAATTGGCAATGTCTCCAATTACATTTAAATCGTTCCTTTCACAAGCGAAAATGAAAGTGTTGCGCCCTGAAATTGCCGAATTAAATGAAAAATTTAAAGATCCGGTTAAGCGCCAACAAGAAATGATGAAATTATATAGTAAAGCGGGTGTTAATCCAATGGCTGGTTGTATCCCCGCTTTGATACAATTACCTTTTGTATACGCTTCATTTCAATTCTTTCCAACAGCAATAGAGTTACGTCAAAAAAGTTTCTTATGGGCTGATGATTTATCGTCTTTTGACCAGATACTTAAGTTACCATTTAACATCCCTTTGTATGGAGACCATGTGAGTTTATTTCCAATATTGGCAGCCATTGCGATTTTCTTCTATATGAAAATGACTTCTGGTGATAATGCAGCTATGGCCCAGCCTCAACAAGAAGGGATGCCCGATATGGCGAAAATGATGAAAATCATGATTTATGTTTCACCGATTATGATGTTAATCTTCTTCAATACTTATGGATCGGGATTGAGTTTGTACAACTTTATGTCCAACGTAGTAACTATTGGAGTAATGTTGGTAATCAAAAAATACTTTATCGATAGTGATAAAATTCATGCTCAAATTCAAGAGAATAAACAAAAACCAACGAAAGAAAGTAAGTTTCAAAAGCGTATGCGTGAAATGATGGAGCAAGCGGAAGCGCAAAAACGATTGAATAAAAAATAAGGATTAGTTTGGAGTATTAATTTATAGGTATTTAAAATTAAACTACTTCAGAATTATCTTAAAAAAAAGGGCTGCTCTTTATGAGCAGCCCTTTTTCTATATCAATATAGAGCGATTATAACTGTGGTTGTAATACGCGATCAACACCGTGGATAACTCCATTTGAACATTGAACGTCCGCTTGGAATACACGTGATAAATTGTTTGCAGTATCTCTAATATCAACTGTTCCAGTACCTAAGATTACGGTTACGTTTTGAGCAGGAGAAGTAATCATTGGAACCGATTGGTTGTTTGTCAATTGATTCGAACGAACATTTCCAGCGCCAGTTACATGGTATTGTAATACTTTAGTTACTTGAGCTGCTGTAGCACCAACTGCAAATCCAGTTCCGGTTGTTGCAGCAGTAAAAGCGGCATTATCAGGAGCAAAAAGTGTAGCAGGCGATGATGCAGGAATTCCAACTAGTGCATTCAATACCGCACTTTGATCACCAAAAGCACCACTAGTACTCGTTACTACAGCTTGTAATGTATCAAACGAAGGGTTAGCAATTACATGATTTACTAAAGTAGGAATAGCAATTACACGATTTACAATATGAATTACTCCATTGTTTGCCTCAACGTCAGCAGTTGTAACTACTGCACCACTGTTAGCAATACCACCGTTTAAAGTTACGGTACCTCCTGATTTCTGTACAAACATACTAATAGTTGGTGAATCAGTGTTTGTATTAATTGGAGATAAAGTAGAAACATAAGTTGCCGTTGGGATTGCAGCACTAGCAATTTCAGCACCAAGAACGTGGTTTAATAAAATATTTTTTAAAACAGGTACAGGTACATCGTTTACCGATGCAAAGCCATTAGCAGTTAAGAAAGTAGAAAAAGCTTCATTGGTTGGAGCGAATACGGTGAAAGTCCCGCTACCACTTAAAGTTTCTGCCAAACCTGCGCGGTTTAGTGCAGCAACTAAAGATGACAAGTTAGAAGTTCTTTTGGCAATTCCAGTAATAGAATAATCCAATTGGATTGAATTTTTAAATTCATCATCGTTGGAACAAGAAGTAATTCCAAAAAATACTACTGCAAAAAGTGCAATCAATTTTAATGTGTTTGTTTTCATAGAACAATTGTTAAAGTTATAGTACGAATATACAGCTTAAATTGTTTAACAAAATCATGTAAACAATAAACAAAAATGAGTTTATAGATTATTTAACGATTTTGTTTAACGATATATAGCCCTAAATTCAAGCTTTATTAAAAATTAACTTCATTTTCGTTAAACAATTTAAAATTAAAAAATGTAGGAAAAAACTTCTTATGATAATCAATCTAAATTTTTAAAACTGTACAATTTTTAGTTACTTTGGGTGTTATTAAAAGTGTATGGTACGTAGTTTGATTTTAATTTTAGGTATAGTTCAATTTGCCTTTGCTCAAGAAAGTAATAGTCTAGATGCTAAGGGGAAAAAACATGGTTTGTGGAAAGGGGTTTATGCTGATACCAATCGACCGCGCTATGAAGGTACCTTTGAACACGGAAAAGAAGTTGGTGTATTTACGTATTTTGACAATACTAATGCAGGGAAGGTTATTGCCACCCGAACGTTTGATCCCAAAACCAATTCCTGTTACACTATTGTTTTTAATCAAAATGGTAATAAAGTAAGCGAAGGTCAACTCGTCAATCGAATGGAGGAAGGCGAATGGAAGTATTATCATGAAGATTCATCGCAACTCATGACACAGGAATTTTACAGTAAAGGGAAGTTAAACGGTGTTCGTAAGGTATTTTATAAAAATGGCAATTTAGCAGAAGTTTGTGGCTATGAAAAGGGTAAGCGAGACGGCATTTATCAAAAGTTAACAGAAACAGGAATAATTTTAGAAGCGAGTACTTACAAAAATGGAGAATATGACGGTCCTGCAACGTTTCGAACTGCTGATAATAGTATTGCCGCAAAAGGCAATTTTGTTAAAGGTAAAAAAGAAGGAATTTGGGAAGTGTTGGAAAAAGGAAAGCTAATTAAGGTGAATATGAGTAAACTCAAAGTTCGAAAATTTGAGAAAAAGCCTGTTACCCGAGAGGAAGACCGCGATTAAGGGTTTTATTGTATAAAACGAATGGTGTAATTTTCATCACTTTTGATTTTGCAGTACCTTTGTATCAAATTTAAATTATGAAACGTGTCGTTGTCGGATTGTCAGGTGGCGTAGATTCGAGTGTTGCTGCTTATTTATTGAAAGCGCAAGGCTATGAGGTCATTGGCTTGTTTATGAAGAACTGGCATGATGAAGCGGTTACGATTTCAAATGAATGTCCGTGGTTAGAAGACAGTAACGATGCATTACTTGTAGCTGAGAAACTCGGAATTCCTTTTCAAACCGTAGATTTAAGTGAGGCCTACAAAGAACGTATTGTTAACTATATGTTTAGCGAATACGAAAACGGGCGCACTCCCAATCCCGATGTATTGTGCAACCGA
>Ga0315905_10000551_pt1 | contig 40382 bp, 29 predicted proteins | sample LakEriMetagenome_5_FD_203522 | JGI IMG/M metagenome (GOLD analysis project Ga0315905, IMG submission 203522) | Freshwater fungal communities from buoy surface, Lake Erie, Ohio, United States - Buoy 4 MA121 | ecosystem: Environmental > Aquatic > Freshwater > Lake | place: USA: Lake Erie, Ohio...
AGTCCACCCACTCGTGCGAGCACTCATCATACGACTCTGTATCCAGTTCATACTTACTCAACACATCGTACCATGATGTGTAGTTGCCATCTGAATACACGCTCTGCAACGACGTCCAGCGTATCAGCAGGTCATACGAGTACACCACGTGGTGCGAACCATCCAGCACGTCCATCACGACGTCCACGATTGCATGGTCGTAGAACTGTCGTGGCTCAAGCATTACAAGGTTGCACTCATCATCACCGCAATCAATGACCCTATCTATGAATCGACTCTGCTCGGCCTTGGGTACGATTGCGTTGGCTCGCTTTGCTTTCCTTTTTTTCTTGGTCATGGCCCACTCTTACGGCCAGACTCCGAAGACAGGCAAGCGAATGTTCATCTACGACGACAGGCGAGCAGTTACCTCTGCACTCTCACTCATCGAGTCAGGTGATGATGACAATGCTGTAGGCGATAGGCGTAGTCCAGATGGCCCAGCCCTTGGTCGCTTCCAGATTCACCAGAGTGCATGGGATGAGATTAGTGCCATGCGAGCCAAGGACGGACGTCAGGTATGGCCCTATCACTCGGCCCGTAATGCACTCATTGCAGAGGACTATGCTTACACATTGCTCTCACGCATCACCAATGAGTTCAAGCAACACTACGTATACGAGCCATCACCTATTGTGTTGTATTCGTGTTACTCGCTAGGCCCAAGCATTGTGCCCAAGATTAAGTCCATGCGATATCTTGAACTCGTGCTGTTGCCCAATGACAGGCCCATGGTGTGCCCATACCAGACTAAGCCTTATGCCTTCCTCACAGGCATCGGCTATTCAACCGCACTTGCCAAGCGTAAGGTAGAGGCAGGTATGCGATTCTCAGCCTTGCTCGCACACCACAAGTTCTCCATTGAGACTACCAACAAACCAACCCTGTACAAATGAGTGACCGAGCCAAGTTCGACATAGACCTTCAGTATGGACAAGATGGTGAGCGTTGGCTCACGTGGCTCGGCACAGACCAAGCCAAGGTTGAGGTGAAGACCGAACGTGATACTTGGGCCACCACAGGCAATGCCGTGTTCGAGTTCAGGTGCCGTGGCAAGGCATCAGGCATCGCTGTCACCACGTCAGACTATTGGGTGCATGTGTTCAAGTTGCACGACGTAGCACTCATGGTCATGGTATTCCACACACCAGACCTCAAGGAGTTTCTCAGGGAGTGCCATTCAACCGCTGGCATACATGGCTCACGCCTTACCACAGGAGGAGATGATAATGCCTCAGAGGTAATCCTCGTCCCCATCTCAGCCCTCTGGAAGGTCTCATGTCGCCTCTTGCCTTTCGTCACCCAACGTAATGGCAAGCCAACCACTTAGGCCATCAGACTGTATCCACAACCCAATGATGTGATTGGGGTGATTAGATGCGTCGCATGGGCCATGGTAATCTCTAACAAAGTGACCCCATGTCAAGCCCCCTAACGACGTCTATCGTGGTTTGAGTCGCATTTAGGTCATCATCATGCCCCATTTGGGGTCAGACTAGACATAATGACTATTTAGCGAAATCCAGCCGATACCCTCACTCGGGTTCTTGAAGGGGCGGGGGGGGTCGAACGTCGAGATTTTCGCCAGAATGCGACGGATTGTCAACCTCCACCTGATGGCCTAAAAAGGAAGCCTTCGGATTTTTAGCCCAGTCCATAAAAGCCCTAGTTGACTGGGGCTTCTCAGGGACGATTTCGGCGTCTAGGGTATCCTCCTTGGCTTTCAAAAGGGCCTTACCCTTGGCAGTCAACAATTTGTTGATGCTATCATGGGTGATGCTAAAACGATGCTCAACCACCGCTGTGGGCTGGTCTTGCAGGGCCCCTATCTTGTCGATGGCAATACCCATGGCAATGGGGATTTGGGAGACGTGCAGGGTGTCCAGTTCATCGACCAGTTTTTGGGATGCCCTCTGGACGAAGGACTTTAGGTTGCGGACAGTGGTTGCCTTGAACTCGTCCTGAAGCCCTGTGCACTCTGGCATCGACTTCTTGACCGCCATCACGTTGTTCGGGGAGGTCTTGGTTTCCTTGGCTACCTCTAGGATGGGTTTACCCTCCCTAAGGCCCTGTTCGATGGCAGTCCGCTTTTCGGGCTTGAGACGGGAGGCGTTGTGGTTCGAGGAAGGGTTGGTATCTAGGCGTTCGTTATCCATTGACTTCTGAGGTATGGGGCGAAGTGTGTAGGGAATGGAGAACGAGTCCAACTATTTCGAGAAGCGACTTCTGGTGGATGTGTGCCCCATCAAGTCTACCCACCAAGCGAACCTCCGCATCCTCAAGACGAGGGATGGTCGCCAGTTCATCGGGAAGATGGAGAATTCGTCCATCAAGAAGTGGATACAGATGTTCACTGACAAGGCTCGTGCTCAGGCTCCCGACAAGCCTTTCGAGGGACCGCTTGAACTGACGATTTACTTCGGTTTCCCTCTGATTAAGTCGGATAAGGGCAAGGACGGCCCAATGGTCACTCGGCCCGATTTCGACAATTTGGCCAAATCCGTCTGTGATGCCCTGACTGACTGCGGTTTCTGGCATGACGACTCTCAGGTGGTTTTTGGCAAGGTAATGAAATTCCGCACGAAATACCCGTTTGTAGGGATTCACATCAAACCAGCCCTTTGGATAGATTCCGACTATTGCGACGCAATCCGACTCAATCTCACTCGATGAAAGAATACGACCTTTTGGACAAGTACGCCATTCCCAAGGAGGAACTGGTATCCTACCGCAAGACGCTTACCGAGGGCACGGACTGGGTTCGTGAGCCTAAGGGTAACAAGCCAGCCAAGTTGTGCCCTGTCGTTTACACCGAAGAAGGGCTTAAGAAGGTTTTGACCCGATTTGGCGTGAATGGGGCGGAACCAGCCCAGCACGAGATTAAGGAGTTTACCGCAATAGTGGTTAAGTGCGACTTCCCGAACCCTACCATCCTTTGGGCCAATCAGGAGGGTCGTGAGTTGCAGTGGCCTTTCCCAGTCAAGGTATCCAACTCCCGATTATTCTTCAAGGGTGCTCGTATCAAGGTTCAGGCCAAGAATGGGAAGTTTTTTTGCTCGCAACGACCCGAAAGCCGTACCAAGTTATTCAATACCCAGAACCCCCAATGAGCAAGAAATCCAACTACAAGTCCGAATCCAAGGTCCGTTCCAAGATGAACAAGCCCAAGCGTGGCGGGAAGCGTTGCTAACCGCCGTCGCCAACAAAAACCCCTAAAAGAAAAAACCCATGGGACTCGTAGGAATCGGACTCGCTATCGCTGGCAAGATGAGCCGCATTACCCGCAAGGGTAGAGGCATCGACGAAATTCGGTCTAACTTCGGCAATTCTCGCAAGACGCAAAAGCGTTCGACCATTGACCCTCGATTTAAGGCGGCACGGGGCGTCGGCAAGAAGGACTACCCTAAGTACGAGAAGGCCGTAAACAAGACCCAGCCTGTCACCTCTCCTCGAAAACTGTACAAGGTCGAGCAAGGTCGCAAGGCTCTCAGCAACAAGCCTCAGGTCAACGAAAGTGGCGAAGCCGCTACTCCTCGTGACATGGAACTGGCCAAGGCCAAGGGTCGTGCTCACATCAAGATGTGGGGCGATAACGCAATTGGTCGTGCTCGCTCCCGACTCGCTCGTGGCGATAGCCTCCTTCCTCATCAATCCTCGGCGTGGTCCAAGCACAAAAACGCCAGTCGCACTAGCCGAGGCTACTAATTTTTAACCCCAACACTACTATGCCTCCACGCATCAAAATCAAGTACCGCACCCGCACTGTTACCCAGACCCGCTACCGCAATCGTCTTTCCGATAAGACCATTGGTGGTCGAGTCGGTAACGCCACCGCCAAGGGTATCGACAAGACCATCAAGGGCGTTAAGTCTGCCGCCAAGTCCGTTGGCGAGACGTACAGCCAGACTGGTTCCGACATTGCCAACGCTGGCCGTGCGACTGGTCGTGCCATCGCTTCTGGTGCTACCCGTGCCAAGAATGCCGTCAAGGACGCTGGCATGGCGGTTCACAAGGACATGAGCAAGAACCGCAACTCTGGCTACAAGCAACTCGCTGCTGGTGCCATTGGTGGTACTGCCGCACTTGGCGGTGCGTACGCCTCGTCGAAGTGGTCCGAACACAAGCGTAAGCAGAGGGGCTACTAACCCAATTGGCAGAGGGCGATAAAGTCGTTCCCTCTGGGGGAAACCCGCAACTCGACCCAACGAGGGACAACAAGTGGTCCAGTGCACTCAACGACAAGTTGGGTGTCACTGGTCCCGTGCTTAACGAGACCCTCGGTGCCACTGGAAAGGAACTCCAATCCGATAGGTGGAAGCGTAACGAGAACGGACTACTCTACGATTCTTACACCGAAAACAGAGATTTTGAGCCTAACAAGGCGAAAAAATCTGTCGGTTCGCCTAACGGCGAAGGAGCCAAAAGCGGTACTACCAACAAGTACCCAAATAAGGTAAACGAACCGAAGAAGGGGGATGGGCCGAAGCCGTCTGCGGCTCTTGCAGGTAACTTCGGCGGGATTAAGTTTAAGAGCCAAACAATGCAGATGGCGGCTGATGCCACTATTGCGATGTTCCCATTCCAGACTTTGCTACCTAGGTGCGTTGGTCCGTTCATTCCAATCGTGATGAACTATCAGGGCGGAGTGGCTCAATCTTCCGTTCAAGAGGCCACTAACACTGGAAAAGTCCCAAACAAGGAGAACGCAAGTTAATGGGATTCGACAAGGTTCAGGTTGGCGGGGTTGAACTGACTAAGCATCCAGTCATTCACCTTCCCACGGAAGACGAACTTGTTAGTCTAGCCAACGAGATTGGACCAGAGGCTACCGCAGAGGTGCTTCGTCGTCGTGAGGAGAAAATTCAAGCAGAGCAGAACGACCCTTACAGGCACGGATTTGAGCCGAACTGCTGGTCGGATGCCGATGAGATTTTGATGGGCGGAACGGAATTGCTGATTATGGGTGGAAATCGTGCTGGCAAGACCGAGTACGCCGCAAAGCGTGTGATGCAGTTGCTATGTTCTCGGCCTGAGAGCCGAGTCTGGTGCCTTCACACCACCAGCCAAACATCAATCCAGATGCAACAGGCAGTCATCTGGAAGTACATGCCGCCAGAGTTCAAGACGGCAAAAAAGACAAAAGTAACGAACATCCAGTATTCCCAGAAAAACGGGTTTACTGACGCTACGTTTGTCCTGCCTAACAGAAGCCAGTGCTTCTTCATGAACTACGGGCAGGAAAAGAAGGTCATCGAAGGTGGCGAACCTGACCTGATTTGGTGCGACGAGTTAGTGCCACCAGACTGGGTAGAAACGCTTCGTTACCGACTGGCTACCCGTAGCGGTAAGATGATTATCACCTTTACGCCAATCACTGGCTTTACCCCAGTCGTCAAGGATTACGTAGCGGGGTGCAGAATCAAGAAGACCTTGCCCGCTACACTGCTGGCGGACACGCAGAACATCCCAAGCATCCCCAAGGGCCACATGCCTTACACGGCAAAGTGCTCGAAAGGGGCGGCTGGAGTAATCTGGTTCCACTCCGAGTTAAACAGGTACTCTCCGTTCGAGCAAATCAAGTTAGCCCTGCGTGGTCGTGGCCCCTATGAAGTCAAAATCCGAGCCTATGGCTGGGCGGAGTCGCTTTCTGGCTCCCAATTTCCGAGATTCGGCGAGCCAAACATCATTCCGAAGGAGCAAATCCCAGAGCATGGTACGAACTACATGGCTGTTGACCCTGCTGGTGCCAGAAATTGGTTCATGCTTTGGATGCGTGTGGACGAACATGGAAACAAGTTCGTGTATCGTGAATGGCCTGACATTAGCATGGGCGAATGGGCGATGGCTGGCGAAAAGCCTGATGGCAAGTCTGGACCAGCCCAACGTCAGGGTGCTGGTATGGGCCTTGACGAGATAAAGAACCTTATTCTTGACCTTGAGAACGGCGAGGAGATGGCCGACAGGTACATCGACCCTCGTGCTGGAGGTACTACTGTCATCCAGAAAGAAGGCGGTACGACCCTCATCCAACTGCTAGATGAAGGCGATAACCCGATGTATTTCACCCCTGCGGCTGGTCTGCGACTTGAGGAAGGTGTGTCCATCTTGAACGATTGGTTCGCCTACGACCCAAATCAGCCAATCAGCGGAATCAACCAGCCAAAACTCTACATCTCCGAGGATTGCCATAACCTTATTTGGTGCCTCCGAGAGTGGACTGGGCTGGACAACGAAAAGGGTGCCTCAAAAGACCCAATCGACGCACTTCGCTACCTTGCCGTCATGGACCCCATGTATGGTGGTTCAGACTCCTACACCGCTATCGGCGGTGGCTCCTACTAATTTATGGAAATCCCCAAAGAAACTCCCCCGCTTCTTCGACTAGCGGACGCCACCAGAGTGTTCAACTTGTCTAAGTCCACCCTGATTCGCCTTCGCAACGCTGGCAAAGTAAAGACTTTTAAGACTATCGGAGGGCAACACATGTTCTACCGAGACAGTCTCCTAGAATTCATCAAATCCAATTCCAATGAAGTTCAACAGTCCCAACCCTCACTCTGATAAACTGGCCTTCCACAAGGAAAAGCCAGACATTCAGTTGCTTTTGTCCGAGTACGAACGCTCGGCTTACTTCGGCACCATGGTGTCGAAGATGAACTACGCCGACGACATTCGTCTTGCTCGCTGGGTCGGCCAGACCGAGGACGGAAAGAAGCACTCTTGGGCCCGACCTGATGGCGACCCAGCCTTCCCGTTCGAGGGTGCTTCCGATGTTCGTGTTCGACTCGTTGACCGACTCATTAACGACCAGAAAGCGACGCTCCTTACGGCCTTCAAGGGTTGCACCCTCAAGGTTGGCGGAACCGAAATCAACGATACCATGGCGGCGGCTTCGGCAACGAACCTGATGCGTTGGCTTGTTGAGACAAAAATCAAGAATGAGTTGCATCGTGAGGCCGAATTGGCCGCAGACTATGCCCTTACCTATGGCTGGTCGGTTGTTCAGGTGACTTGGGAACAGCAAATGTCCGTACGAATCCAGTCCATGGACATGGCTGAACTCCAGCAAATGGCCATGCAGGAACAGCAGGAAGGAGAACAGGAAGGCATTTACGCCAAGATGGTCAATTCCATCATAGACCCATCCAAGGAAGAGTATGCCGTCGCTTTGGTCAGTGACCATCTCCCGCAAATGAAGACCAAGGACGTCCGTAAGTTCGTCAGGCAGATGCGTGAGACTGGCAAGGGGGACATTCCAGAAACCTACATGTCTAAGAACCTCCCGTGCATCGAGGCACTTAAGCCGTTTGACGAGGTTTGCTTCCCTCCCGAGACCGCCGACCTACAAAAAGCCCGTGTAATCTTTCGTCGCCAGTACATGACGGAGGTCGAATTGCGTTCTACGGCTAAGATTGACGGCTGGGACCAAGAATGGGTGGACAAGGTGGCCAATACGCTTGGCAACCATTACTACTTCAACGACCCGAACCTCATTCCAACCACCACAATGCTCAATTCGAACATCGAACGTGGCAACAACCTGTGTGAGATTGTTTGGGCATACTACCGCCAGTTGGATAAGGACGATGTTCCTGCCATCTATTACACTGTCTTTAGCCCACGTGTTGGTGAAGGTCTGTACGCCAAGCAGGAATTGCTGAACTACGCCCACGGGGACTATCCATTCATCGAATACCGCCGTGAGCGTCACCGCCGTGCGGTTGCCGAGTCCCGTGGTATCCCTGAAATCAACAAGACCGAGCAGGATGAGGTCAAGGCACAGCATGACTCCATCCGTGACCGAACGGCGATGGAGACGCTACCGCCCGTAAAAGTCGTCAAACGCATCGGTGCTCTCAATCGCATCGCCCCAGCACAGGTTTTGCCAGTTTCCAACAAGGACGACTACACTTGGCTTGAGCCTCCATCTGGCCGAGTCGAGTACGCCTTCCAAGTTATCCAGCAAATCGAGCAAAACCTAGGCAATTACTACGGCTATCAGGTTGGCGAAACCATCGACCCGACCAAGATTCAGATGATTAAGCAGTTGATGGTCGATAACTGGCTTGGTTTCTGGACCCGTGTCTTTAGCCAGATGTTCTCGCTGTGCCTTCAGTACATGCCAGAGGAGCAGATTGTCCGAATCACTGGCACTCCGCTTAAGCAGGGCATGTCCGACATTCACAGCCAGTTCGACTTCAATGTTCGATTCGACGTCCGTGACACTGACCCTGAGTTTGTTCAGAAGAAACTTGAGGCTATCATTAAGACTGTCGTTCCTCTGGACAGCAGTGGCATCATCGACAGGAACAAGTTGGTCAAACTGGTCATTGAATCCATCAGCCCAGATGCGGCCCGAGAACTGGTCATCGACCAAGCGACTGCATCCCAGAAACTGTACAAGGATGTGGTCAGCGACATTGGATTGATGATGTTGGGCAACGAGGCCCAGTATGTTGAGAACGACCCTGCCGCCTCTACTAAGTTGCAGTTCGTCCAAGACATTATCCAGAAGAACCCCAAGGCCCAACAGGCACTTCAAGGCGACCAAATCTTCCAAATCCTGTTCCAAAACTACACCAAGCAGTTGCAGTTCTCTATCGACCAAGAGAAGAACAAGCAGATTGGACGAATTGGCGTATCGCCAGCCTCCGAGAAGATTCAGGAGGAGTTTGGCAAGATGGAACAGGAAGGAGCCCCAGAGCAGGAAATGCCACAGGAGCAACCTGAGGCTGGCGGTATCCCTAACACGCTTCTATGAGCACCGACGCAAAAAACTCCGCAGTAAAAGCCTTCATGTTCAGGACTCCAGAATCGGAGGAACTGTACAAGGCAGTACTTATGACCTGCGACTTAGCCCTTCAAATAGAGATGGGTAAGGTCATGGCTCCGACTACTACTGGAGAAGCCCGCACCCACTCGGCTGGACGCCTAGACGCCATCAACGACCTTCTTCTTGAGTTCCAGAAACTCAGGGAGGAGGCTCGTACGCACATGGTTTAAGAGTAAAGCGAGTCAAACCGCACCACAAAGCCTACGCTACTTGCGTCGGTCAATAAAAAGCCCTCAATCACCTACGCTTCTGGGAGCACTAAACCCTGACTATGGAAAACGACTACCAGCCATCCGCTGAACTCGAACTTGGGAACGAGCCTAATCCCCCCATGCAAACGCAAGAAGCGAAACCCGACGCTTCCCAAGATAACAATCTCGCTGATTTCTTCATGCGAGCCTTGTCTGACGGGCAGGCTGAGGCGGTGAACGACAACACCGATACGAATGAGTCGGAAAATGCCGAGGAGGGCGAAGAGTTTGAGGGCGAAGAGGCCGAACAGGCCGATGAGTCCAATGACGAAACGCAACCCGAAGCGACCACGACGGAGGAAACTGATGAAGAGGAGAGTCAGGAATTTGAGACCCCAAAGGGTGTCAAAAAGCGACTCGCCAAACTCACGGCCCTTCGCAGGGAAGCAGAGGAACGTGCAAAGAAACTCGAAGAAGAACTTGACTCTGTCAAGCGTTCACAGGCCGCACCTAGGACCAACAATCCATTCTCAAAGTTGGATTCCGAAGATGCTATCAAGGCCGAGTACGACAAGCAAAAGAAGATTCGTTTATTCTGCGAACGTCACCCAGACGGATACTACGAAAGTAACAACCCACAGGAGCATGTCTCTAAGGAGGAAATCGCCAAGGCTAAGGTCGTGGCTCTCCAAGCCATAGAAGACTATCTCCCCCAGCAAGCGGAGTTCATCACGGCTAAGAAGCAGTTCTCTCAGAAGGCCAAGAAAGAGTTTCCATGGCTCAGCGACCCCTCCGACCAGAGGGCCATCGTCGCCAAGAACCTCGTTAAGGCTCTTCCTGAGATTAAGCGTTTCCCAGACTACGAGATTTACGCCGCCCAGTTGGCTTTGGGCATGTCTACTTACAAGACGCAAAAGGAAAACGCTCGTCGTGGCCTCCAGCCACAGCGTGTGCCAGTACAGCCTACGTCCTTGTCTTCGGCCCCTCGTCCCGCCCCAAAGCGTGATGAAGTCGAGGCTCGTGCCAGTTCCGAAAGATTCCAGCGAAGCGGGTCAATCTCTGACCTCGCAGACGTGTTTAAGTCCAAGTTCGTCTAACCTAATCCCCCATACAAGACATGGCTTCTCTATTCGAATCTCAATTCCAGAACGCTCGTCCGCTTCCTAACGGCCCGACCCGTAACGGCTCTCCCTCGGGTCGTATCGGTATCCGTGAAGAACTCTCGGACCTCATCGCCAACGTGGATGCTAAGGACACGCCCATCACCTCGATGGCTAAGCGTGGCTCTAAGCCCGGAAATACCACGTTCCGCTGGCAGGTTGACCGCAACCCAGACCCCTCGATTGAACTCGGCGTTCTCGATGGTGCTGACGTTGACCCGACCAGCCCCGCCACCAACCCTGCGTTCAAGCAGTACACCCTCGGCTATCGTGAAGAAGTGGAAAACAACATCCACATGTTCCGCCGTGCCGTCCACGTGTCCAACCTGACGCAAGACCTCCTCAACATCGCTGGTGTTAAGGATGAACTCAGCCGCCAGTTGGCTAAGGCCACCATCGACATGAAGCGTTCGATGGAACTTACCTTCACCTCGGACGTTCTCCCTGCCCTCGACGATGGTGCCACCCCCTATCGCACCCGTTGCTTGACCGCTTGGATTAAGAACGACCTCCTCGGTGCCTCCACCAACACCCAGCAGAAGTACGGCTCTCAGGCCCAGTCCATTCGTCCTATCGGCGAAAACTTCCGCACCCCGACGACCTCCATCCTCGGCACTGGCCAGACTGTTGACCAGTTGGGTGAAAACGACGTTCAGGACGTCATGACCTCGGTCTACGAGCAGACTGGCCAGTTCAAGAACCATGAGGCTGTCGTGGGCACCGCCCTCAAGCGTCAGTTCACGAACCTCGTCTACACCAAGACTGAGCCCGCCCTGACCTCCAAGATTAACGTCAATCGTGACGGCAACTCGGACGTCATCAAGGCTTCGGTGGACTACTTCGAGGGCGACTTCGGTAAGTTGGCTCTGGTTCCCTCCCAGTTCCTCCACGCTGGCGTCAACCCCTACACCATCGTCGATTGCGGTGCTGGTGCTACTGGTCTCTCCTACACCACGACTGCCCGCTACGCCGTCGTCGATGGCGTCTTCTCCGCCGCTGACGTCACCTCCAATGGTGCTGGTCTGAATGGTGCTGGCAAGAACCTCGTCTGGCTGAAGGACGCTACCACCAACAAGTTCGAACGTGTTGCGTTCGGTACCGCTGGTGCTGTCGCCGCCCGCTTCGCCACCGAGGCCGAAGCCAAGAACTACGTCAACCTCCACGCCAACAACGCCAAGTGCAAGGGCTTCATCATCCCTTGGGACATGCTCGAAATCCGCTACGGCGGCAACGTCGCTCAGGTCCGTGAACTGACCGAAAACGGCGGTGGTCCTCGTCGCATGATGGAGGCTATGGCGGCTCTCGTCGTCCAGTCCCCCCTCACGTTCGGCATGTTCGACTATCGTGCGAGCACGGCCAACGGCGGTCTCCTTACCTAACTCGTAAGGGGCATGGCTGGCATCGAGTCCATCCATGAATCCATCCCGTCCGACCTTCTAGTTCCCATGCTAGAGGAGTTTCGGACGGGGTGGGAACTCCGTAAAATTCAGGCACACACCCAGAAGAAACTAATGGGTGAACTGAATAAACTCCACCATGGGCATGTCGATGGGCTAGGGCAGTTGTCCTGCCGAATCCCAGTCGATTCCTACCACTATTGGGGCCAACGCCTCGGGTACAGTTGCTGGAAGGACAAGAAGTTCGTAGCCGAATTCCTCCGTGACAACCCTGAGTGCAAGGTAAACTCCAAGGCGGTTAACACCACAGTCCGTGTTAGCGGAAACAAGAAAATCTACGATGCCTATGGCGTCGAAATCAAATAATGCGGACCACCTATTTCAGCGAAATCCTCTACACCGCCCTTCAAGTGTGCGGTTTGGACCGAAACCTTACTACCCTTGACCGATTCGAAACTGTCCGAGACTTCGCTTCCCGACGTCTCCAGACCATTTGGGAGTCCCAAGACTGGCCAGACCTCAAGCGTTACACCAAGTGTACCACTGTCTTGGCTGATTCACGCAGGAAAGTCACACTTCCAGCCAATGTCGGGCAAGTTATTGCAGTCTGGAACAAAGACCCCTTGGCCCACAACGCCATCGAAAAGGACTTTACCCTCTACGAAGACGACGTTTACCTCGCCAACGACCTCGATTTTGACGTCTGGGTAGAGCATCGCCCTGATGCACCACGACTTTTCGGTAAGCCATGGTCCTCTACTACCACCTATTCCACGGGGGCACAGGTCTACTACGATGTTGGTGCCGCTGACACGACTCAGACGGGTCTTGTACCTAAGGAGGGAACGCCCTCTATGGGCGATTTCTACGTTTATGTTGGAAATAATCCTCAAGCGGGCCAAATCCCTCCTCTTGGCGTCTGGGAAAAAGTCTCTATCCCAAGGCTTTTTACGTCGTTTCTTGTCCATGGTGTTCATGCCGACTACCAAAGGTCGCAAGGCAACGCCGACCTCGTCGAAGCGGCTGAGGCCGACGCACAAAAAGCCCTCGACCAAGCGTTAGACCAAGTCCTACGCCAGCAGGGTCAGACTCGCCGAATCAATTTCAGAAACTACTAACATGTCCTATCATTCTCTTAACCCAATCCAAGTACCTAGCGTCGATGTGACCAACTTCGGCGTCGGTTCCAAGACCAAGGTGCTTGAAGCCGTCCGTAATCGTCGCCTGTTTGGCATCGTTAACACTGGTACCACGACTCTTGAGGTCTGGCTCCAGCCTGATGGTGCTGGAAACCCAATCAAACTTCGTGCCGCTTCCACCCTCTCTGCCGCTGATGGCGGTTCCCTTGAGTTCGCTGGCTACAACGGCGAAGTCTGGGTCAACGGAACTGGCTACGTCTACCACCACGCACAGTAATGCCAATCTACAATGGTGGTGGCGGTGGTGTAGGTGGCATCACTGTTGAGACGGACCCGTCCGCACTCAAGATTGCCAGCAATCTGAGTGACATTCAGAACACTACGACTGCTAGGAATAACCTAAACGTCTACTCCAAGACTCAGGTTGACCAAGCGATTGCGGCTGTTCCAGCGGGCCCTCAAGGCCCAGCGGGTGAGGCTGGCCCAGCGGGCCCAGCGGGGGCAGTCGGTGATACAGGCCCCCAAGGCCCTGCGGGCCCTGCGGGTGCCGATGGTGACACGCTATTTGATTTCAAGGGCACCTTCGTCCCAGATACAGTTAACTACCTCATTAACGATTCCGTAGTCTATGAAGGCTCAACATACGTCTGTATCCAGAATACTACTGGTCAAACTGTCACCAATACGGCGTATTGGCTGGTAGCGGCATCCAAGGGTGATACTGGTGCGGCTGGTACGAACGGAACCAATGGTATGACAACTGCTCAGGATGCGATTGATTTGATTGCAAGCAACCTTACCGACCAACAGATTCTGAAAATCAACAAAGGCATGGGCAACTCCATCATTGGTGCTGGCCCATTTGCCTCGGAATCTCCAAGCGATTACACGCTTTACGTACGTCAGAATCAGGGATGGGTGGCTCTACCAAGCAACCCAATCACGTCTGCTTCAAACCAGTCTAATTACAGCGGATTTAGCGTTGGTGGTTATGATACTGCTCACTATCCGTACGAACTTGTCCTAAGCGTTAACGGAACCACGTACTACGTTCCAGCGAGGACTTAACCATGGCATTCAGGCGTTTTGGCATTTTCAGAACGCCCCATGGCTGGCATGGCTATGATGGTGACGGAAACCTCATTCAGCGTGGCCTCAAACGCAAAAACGAAGATGCCGTTAACGAAAGCGTAGACTTTGGTAAGCCACTTCAGGCCTTCCTTAGAGACGGAAAGATTAGGGTCACATCTGGAACCATTGGTAACAAGATTCCTACCATTGGAGGATTGCCAATTAACAACCCACTGGCTGGAATTAACCCGTTTACGTTGCAGTTCAACGGGCTATACCAGTTGGTGGCTACATGTCCAGCCACCAGCAATGGCTACACGATGTTTCCGTCTTCTGCACCGACGCTTAGTATGATGCTTACTGTTCCTACGGATACGGACACAGAGGCATTTGTTTCATTGGCCTCAATCACTGTGGCTGGCAATCAGGACCAGTTCCAAATTCAGAACCATCTATCTGGGTCTTTGTGGGGTGAGCGAGTTAAACTGACTGACGAACCAGCAATCTATTACTTTAACCTGATTTAATGGCCGTAATCTGCACATCGGGCGGTCAGATAGCGAGCCTTAGGCACAGAAGGAAGAAGATGTTTGCTGGCTTCATTCCTCAATTTTGGAAATGGAATTTTGTTAATGTAGTAAATAACTGGTACAGTTGGCAAGATGATTTGGCAAACGGCAACAGCCCTACTAACCAGATTTACTCGGTAATTGATGATACTTCGGTAAGTTCGAATTTTCAGCCAGAGGTTAACGTGGATACTCAGCAAAATGAGTTCTGCCATACCATGATTCCGAACTTGTCCATTAGATGGTATCGAACTACTGATTACGGAACTTCAGGGAACGGGAACCCAACTACTACTTATGGAGTGACGGGTTACATTCAACAAGTTGGGTGGCAGGGACAGCCTGTCTTTGAGGGCGACAAGCCGTGGACTAGGTACAGGTTTTGGTGGAGACCATTTGCGGCTTTAAGAAAGACAATACAAGAGGAAGACCCTAATAACCCTAACATTTACATCTACACCGAAGAAGAGATTGTTATTGCTTCTGGAAATAGATTCTTTGAACAAACGTCGCCCGCCTTTGCTCACGACGAGGTTACTGTTGAGGTGCCGCCAGATGAAGTCATTTGGAGAGACCCAAACAATCAGTCCCTAGGATTCAGCAAATACACCTCCTATCAGGACATTAGTTTCAACGAGAACATTGCTACCTTGCCAGTAGTCGGTCCAGTCGATGTAATTATCCAATACAAACCGCCATACTATGCCTAAAGAAATCAAGCCAGACGGCGACCTCCGCTTCGAGGGGTTCGCATCTTTCCCAAATAGTGCCGCCTTCTCTGGTGACTCTGGCATGCTTGAGTATGCCGAGAACATTGAGATAAACGAGGGGGTAATTACCCCTAGGCTTGGCTCCGCAATCGCTGGCAATGCTGGGTCTGCCGTAGAATACGCCTGTTCTGCCCATGGCCCAAGCGGTGATAGCATTCTCCTTTGGGGAGCAAACAAGCGTTTCAACTGCCAAAGCGGGACGTTCACAAACCTGAATCTGGCGGCAAAGCAAAAAGCCCGAGGCAATGGTTACGCAGATGCCATTACGATGGAAACTACCGATACCGACTGGGTTACTGGTGGGTACATTACTGAGCGTCTTGTGACCGCCAAGGATGACCGCATCAGGTTCACGCTTTACACTGGCGTAGCCCCATACGAACCAGACGACCTTAGGCTTGTTCAGGGCACCTACGACCCAATTCAGGCCATTGTGCCATCCATGAACAGCATGCTGGCCTTCGGTAAGCGTAGCATTTATGCCGTAAAGGCTGGCATGGGTCGTCAGGCCATTATCGACAGGAAGCCAAGCCGTGAAGCGTTCCATGAGACGAAGAAGATTTCTGGCTCTGAAGGGCTGATTGCCAAGGACGGATGGGCTGAGAATGGAGGCTACATTGCCTTCATGGATGTTGACGGGATTAAGATGATGAAGGGGGATGAATTCGTTGAAGGCTCTGCCCCAATCTCATACCAAATCCAGAACATCATAGACCTTATCGACCCAGCCAAGATTGCCGACATTACAGCCGTGGGACTTCGTGGCCGACTGTACTTCAGCCTTCCGCTTCTTGGCTCATACAACAAGACGTGCGTCTTGGTGATGAACACTGGCAACAAGGGAATGTTTGAGTCACTGCATGTTTACCCAGTGAGCATGGACTTCCTATGCCTTGCCCGAAAGAATGGCATTGTTCGCCTCTGGGGCGTCAACAAAGCCAACGGAACTGTACACCTTCTTGAAGAAGGAAGTACCGACGCTGGTACGGCCATTCAGGCTACCATTCGTACCAGAAACTACTTCATGCAGTCCCACTCGGATAAAAAGTACGACGACTGCTACCTTTATCTGGATACCCGTGGCAGTGCCTCCTTGGACATGAACTTCATTTCCGTTAATCCAGACGGCAAGTGGACCATAGATACATTCAACGGCAACCTAGGCACAGCGGTTAGACGTGCTTTGGCTAACAAAAAGTGCATGGGAGGTAAGTTGGAAATAGTCGTAAAGTCAGGCAATCCAGCCATCTTCAGCCTAGGGGTTGAAGGCTCTTTGGTCGGACGCTCCATCTTCTCCTCGTTCTAATGCCACTAGACCCCAATCCAGAACAATACCCTCCGTACTCTAACCAGACGTACGTAAAGGTACATGAGCAGGACTTAAAGAGTGCTGGAACTGGAACATGGACCATCGGCGGCGGCGTAGTCAGCGTTCCTAACGTAGATTACACCACGCAGAAGTATTCTTTCTGGGGTCGAAATCCTAGGTATGAAATCGCACAGACTATTGATGCCTACAAACAGAACACTGAGGAGTTTATTGCCACTGACACGGCTTTGACGACGTACCTAGCCCAAAGAGTCAACACTCATGGGGAATCGGTTTACAACTTCATCAAATCCAAAGTCCCTAATCAGGACTCGAATCAGCAGTTTGTTCTTGGGTTTACTGCATCGCTTGGTGGTGGTCAAAACACCACCTATTATGCCAACTCTATCTCAGTTGAGCAGAACATGAACATGGTGCTTAAGGCCGTGGAAGTCTCGAACGGCCTACCTATCGTGACGCCATTTGAATCTGGTTTGATTTCCGACGCTCACGCTTCCGCTGTCGAAGCCAAAAACGCTGGCGAAATCAGAGACCAACAACTCAGGCAATCATTGCAGTCTGCTCGTGGCGTACAGGCCGCATGGGCTGCTGGGTACACCAACAACTACACTTGGGACGGCCAATCTGTCGTAACTGGCATGCTCGGCCAACTTGGTGCCGCAATCCAAACTTAACTATGGACTACCTACGACTTGGAGCCTCTGGTTCCGCACGAGATTCAATTCCACAGGAGGCATACAATGTTCCTACCTTGGATTCTCTCCTGAAATTCTCCGCCGAAATGGGCCAGCAGGGCGTTGCTGGTGCAAGTGCTTCCGACAGGGCGGCAATGGAACTCAATGCACGGGCACAGGAGGCTCGCATCGCCCGCACTGAGGCGACAAAGGAGAAGGAACGCCAAATGGAGACCGAAGAGGGTCAGGAACTCGACTTCCAGATGGGTCGCTTGAATCAGGTAATCAACACCTACGACGATTACCTAGCCAACATGGACCCTAATGACGAGACGCAAGCCCCATACGCCATGTCGCTTATGCGTAAGCGTGACCAACTCGCTGAGTTGATGAACAAGACACGCCTCCGTGGCAAGGGTGCTGGCAAGGGATACAATTCCAACACTTTGAAGGGAATCTTGGAAGAGGGCGTCGGCAACGTTAAGGACGCCATGTTTAATCCAGAGACAAGTGCTCAAATCGGCAGAACTTGGAATAAGCCAAAGAATGACCAACCCGCCGAAAAGCAAAAAGCCCCCGAAAAAGAGAAAAACGACGAATCTGGCGATTCCGACAATTTCAACTCATCTAACACTGTAATCAATCTAGACTAAATTTATGGGAAAAGGCACAACTCGTGGCGGTAGCGGTAGTCGTGGCGGAAGCACCCCTCGTGGGGGTCGTGGCGGTAGTGGCGGTAGTGCTCCTCGTGGGGGTCGCTCTGGGGGCAGTACGCCTCCTCCGAAGAAGAAGAATACTCCTGCCAACAACAACACGCCTCCACCTAGCAAGAATACTCCTCCAGCCAACAACGCTCCACTTTCGACCCCAAGCCGACGTGGACAAGCCCCATCTAGCGGTGCTAAGCCACTCTTGCCAGAAAACACTGCACCATGGCTTCTTGGTGCTGGTGCGGCTGGCACATTGGCTTACGGAATTGCGACTGGCGGTGATGACGATGAAGAGGGTGGCGGTGGTCAAGGCGGTGGCCAAGGCCAAGGCGGTGATGGCCAAGGCCAAGGTGGTGGTTCTGGCGAGCCAAGCATGGTCCCTGATGGCCAAGGTCAAGGTGGCGGTGGTCAAGGCGGTAGTGGTCAGGGCGGTGGTCAAGGCGATGGCGGAAAAAAGGACGGCAAGGAGCCAGAAACGCCTTTTTGGGTAAAGAACCAAGCATACTACCAAGACCAAGTTGACCGAAACCAAGGTATTCGTGCCCCAGAAGGGTACAATGGCACTGCTACTGAGTTTAACAACCAGTACTTGAATAGCCAACTCCGTGACAAGACCTCTCCTCTGTATCGTACGATTGCCCGTATGCGTGGCGAGAAGTTGGACGAACCTAATCCACAACAACCAGCACAAGGCAAAGGTCCGACGGGGGAAGAAATTGCCGCCATGCTTGCCAAAAGGCAAGCCGCAGACCTTGCACAGGAGAACAAGCCTGTCACTGGCGAAGGGCCAACCGATGATGATGTGTACAATGCCCAGATGGATTCTTTGCTACGTTCTCAAGGAATAGATAGGGATTCCGTTATGAGTGCATTTGGGGCAGATGATGGGGGAGAATCTGGTGCCGCTGGTGACGCTGGTACCGCTGGGACTGAGGGCGAACAGCCTACCGCCCCTCTTAGCCCCGAAGAGGCCGACCCTAACGACCCAGATTTCCAAGCGTGGCTACGTTCCGAGCAGGCTCAAAATGATAGGTACATGGCGAATGAAAACATCGTTCAGAAACTTGCCAGAACTGGCCGAGCATTACGGCAAGATTACGAACAGGGGGAGTACGGCATGGATGGTATGGCTGGAGATGTTTTGGGTGCTGGTTTGGATTTGAAAGGATTGGGCCACGATGTTGGCGGTCTTGCCATGGCTGGACGCATGGCAACTAATCCGTACTCAAGCCTTGCTCGTGAACTTGGCGGAAATCAGACGTTAGGTAAAATGCTTGGAAAGAATGCTTGGAAATCGGTTGGCCGTGCCGCAAGCAATGCATACGCAAGGTCTGGTAGCGTTCTCGGTGGTGCCGCACGTTACGGCAAAGCACTAGCGGGCGGGGCGATTGGTCGTGCACTTCCGTTCTATTCCCTAGGTGAAGGCGTCTATCAGGGCGGCAAAGAACTGATTTCTGGGGGTGCCAAAAGCGATTACTTCGGCAATCGTGGCAAGGGTGCCGCCGCCGCCCTTGCAAACTCTCTTACGTTTGGCGGTTTTGACACTGTTGCGGCGAACTTCAGCGATGAATACGCCAAGAAGACTGGTGCATCTAAAGACCCGCTTGGTACTGCTTGGTTGACCGAAAAGGTCTACAATGCCGCTACTGGTGGAAATCGTTCCGCCGTACCAAAGGCTCGGGTATTCACTCAAGCCCAGCGTGACGCCCTTAACAAGTGGGAGGAAAGTGGTGAATTCGTCCCACAAAGCCAATACGACCAACGATTCAAGCAACTCGGAATTTCCGACGAATAATTTATGCCAAAAAGTACTAGAGGTTCAAGTAGCCGTGGCGGTAGCCGTGGCGGTAGCCGTGGAGGCTCTCCTCGTGGAGGTCGTTCTGCACAGGCAAACCGACGCCAAAGTGGCAATCAACAGCCAGCCCAACAACCACAATCCCAGCCAGCCGCACAGCCAATTACTCCCCCAGCGGAATCTCCCTCCTTTGCTGGAAGGATTGGCGGTGGTCTTGGAAGCCTTGTCAGAGGTATTGGGAGTACTGCCGCACATGGCTTTAAGGGTACTCTGGGTCGCCAACTAGGGTCTGAGTTTGAAAAGGAAGCGTTTGGAACTAGCGGCAAGACGCTTGGTACTATCGGTGCTGGTGGTGCTATTTACGGACTAGGACGACTTCTGAAGGCTGGCTACGATACGTACTCTAATGCTAAGTCTAACAGCGAAACCAAGAAGATGGTTACGCCAGAAGAAAAGGGTTATCGTGAAAAGACGGCCTTAGCGGTTACTGGCGGTATCTCCAACTTCGATAGGCGAGCACTTGAAGTTTTCAACGGCCAGCAGGACGAAGGCTGGCGTGCTGGTATGAAGTCCATCAAGCCAGATACTTACAAGAACTTGGCCGTTCAGGCCATTAAGACGAATGACCCATCTGCTCTGTGGAGCGAAATCGTATTGAACGCCAAGCAAAACGGCAAAAACGTCAATGCATCCAAGCCGCTGTACCTCCCACAACGTTTCAGCAAGGGAGGCAAGGAGTACGGCTACGCCATTGATGCCTCTAAAATCAAGGAAGGCGGAAAGCCTCGTCTGATTCCTATCGAACTAGGTAAGGGCGTAGTCTGGGACGAGGAGGCCAAAAAGTGATGGAAGACGACTATCAGCAGGAAGAGGAAGAAAACGCCCCAAGCGGTGGAATGTCTGGCATGGTTCGCCAGAACGCCCGCATGGATGAAAGCCAGATGAGCGTTGGCGAGCGTAACCTCTCCATGGGCATGAGCCCTTGGGCACACGTCGGCACCAGTCGTGACAATCAAATGTACCGACAGGCCATGGTTCAGGCTTCTAAGCCTCAGAAGGCACCAGACCCTCGTCTTAAGGATGCCGAGTTCTACACTGGTCTTGGCGACTACGGCGGTGCTCAGGCCCTCATGAACAGCAAGGGTGCGGCCCTGTTCAACATGGACGAGGAAATCGAGATTGAGGACGAAGACGAGAAGGGAATGCCAGTTTCAAACAAGTTTTACGTCGGACCCAAGGGGAACCTAGGGATTAACGGCAAGAACGTCCCAGCGTCTATGCTGGCTCGAAAGTACGGGGTTGGCTCCGTTCCGTTCCGAGGTGGTGACTTGCAAGCAGTACAGTACCGAGGCCTTGTTGCTAGGGTTCAGAAGTTCACCAAAGACCTCAACTCTCTGAAGAAGATTTACCAAAAGAATACCTATCTCGGCACATTTGACCCTTCCGAGGCGTCTGCAATGGCTAGAGCCCTTGAGGCCAGCATCAAGACTGACTATTTGGCCATCATGAAGGACACCAAGGGTCTTGGCGGCAACGTGTCTGACAATGACATGGCTATCGCTGAAAGCATGGTTCCCCAGAGAGCCAGTAAGGCCATTACCCGTCTTGGCGGGAATGAGATGGCACTCTTGATGAACGCCAAGAACTCCGCTTTGTCCAAACTCCTTGAAGTGGGTGCAGTCAACGGAATCGAACTCAGAAGCGACAGAAGCCAGCAAAGGAGTCGCAACATGATGCTTGAGTCCGCAACAAAAGACACTTCAGTCCCTAGATGATTAACCAGAACCCAGATAACTCTAGGCAAGGCGAAATCGGTGATGATGTACTAAATCAGGGTCTAGAGTTAATTAAGTCTGGTTCGCTTCGCTACGCCAGAGAAGAACCAGCACTTCCAGAAGCCCCAGAAGAGGGCTATCTTTCGCATGAGCCTACCCCAGATGAGGTCTGGGAGTACATGGCCACGAACAGGAACAGGACATTCGACAAGTCTACCGAGCAAGGCAGACGCATGTACGAACTGTTTAAGGTGGCTAACAAAGAGCGTAACCAGTGGACGATGGATGTGGTCAAGCAGATGGTTAACACCATTGCCGCCGTACCTGCCAACTTGGTCAATAGTCTGATTGAGAACCCCCTTAAGGCTCCTGTTTCGGCATTGGATGGTATCGCCCGTGACGTCCGTGACCTTTACGGCATCCTTGCACAGTCTGAAGACCCTAATTCGCCTCTGTTTAGGTTCAAGGCTTACATCACTGGCAACGGGACGATTGAGGAAGAAATCGACCAGTTTAACGAGGCTCGATGGTTCAACAACAAGTCTCAGGAACTTGAAGAAGGCGTTGGCACTGTCCTTGAGGACTTCGTCCCAGAAGATAAGCGTGAGTTCGTCAAGAGCCTCATCGACCCAAAGATGGCTCAGGCCTTGTCGTACATTGGCCTAGACCTTCCGCACGTCCTGCTTTCTCCACTTAAGGCCAGAAGGGCTATTGGGACGGCACTTAATGCCTACAAAGACCCAGCCTTGATTGCCAAGGCAATGACCGAGCAGTCCAGCGTAATTAGGGAAAGCCTAGACCTTGCGGCCAGCCGTGGTAAAAACTTCGCCAACAAACTTATTGGCACGACCATGTCTGGGGTTGCCGATACTGTGGCGACGCCCTTCCGTGTAATCGAAGAAAAGGCACGTCGTGTCGGCTCTGCCGTCGCAGAAACTAGCGGTCATAACCCGACTGTCTTGCGTAACGCCACTTCTACTGTTTTGGCTGACGCTGGAGAAAAGGTGATTGGTGAAGTCGGGGCTATGAGCCCGCTTCGCACGACCCTGTTCTCGTTCGGCGTAAAGCCTCTAATGGAGTATGCCAGCGTTCTTGGCTCCGAGATTGTCGATGCGGCCCAAGGTGTTGCCGCCATCAAGCCCCAAAACATGGGCATGGGAATGCTTGAGCGACTGGCCACCAAGAATGGCTCCCGAATCCCCCTTAGCACCGAAGCATTGGCCGTAGCCAAGTTCACCAATGTTGTCGTCGGCTGGCCAGCATCCATGGCCATCCCTGTCTTCAAGAGGGCTGTCGGTGATGCCGCCGTGATGGGCACCCTTGGCTATCTTAATGCCCGAGGCGAAGGTGCGGCTGGTGGCGTTGGCGTCGGCTTTGCTTGGGGTGGTCTTTCTGGCTCCCTACGCCACGTACACAGCGTCTATGAGCACTCCCTTACTCAGAGGAACCTAATCGACAATTTCGACAAGGCTCAGATTAACCAGATTGCCAGCGTTAAGCCAGAGAACGCACGTAATTTTGCTGAGGCCACGACTGTAATCGACAGGCTTAACGACGACAGAGTTTCTTCTACCGCACGTGCATTCATGTCCATGTTGCACACTTCTGACCCAAGCGTGGAGTTCAGGTTCGCTTCTCTTGATGAAGCCATAAAAGAGTTCGGCGTACCAAACCAGAAGAATGAAATCTCGATGGGCGGGTATAGTTACGGAACTCTTAGCGGTGCCAACCCGAAGGGAATGCAGTTTTCCAATACCCTTCCAGACGGAACCAACAGGAAGGTAATCTGGATAAACAAGAACTTCTCACAGCCAGAAACTATTGGCCATGAGATTGCACACCAAATTCTGGACCATGTGTTCAATCTGGACAACGACAACAGCCAGATTGTCAGGCAATTCTTCGGGGATACCAAGGATTCTGGCGTCGTTTCGGACAAGGCCATGGCCTACCTTATGGCCGATTACACGGCTGACTATTACAAGGCAGACAAGAAGGTGGTCCTAGAGCCACTTGCGTCTAAGTACGAAAAGACGATTGAGATGTTCAGAAGTCAGATTGACGCTGGAACGCTCAATTGGGACAACCTTCAGGAGGTGATGAATTTCAAGGGGGATGGAACTACCCCATTTGGACTGGGCAACATCATCCACGAGTTCTTCGCCTACAACGTATCTAACCAACTTCTTACCAAGTCCCCTGACTACTTCCTGAGAAACCCAGAGGGCGTCAGCCTCAAGGCCCACGTAGAAAATCTCTACACACTGATGAATCAGCGTGTGGTTTCACGTGCTGAGGAGGCTGGCCTAATCATTAACCACGTCAAGAACGCCGAGTCTGGGAAGACTTCTTTCGAAACCTTCATGTGGCAGGACGGCCACTACCGCAGGTTCGACATGCTGGACAACTGGTCCGAGGCAATCATGCGGAAGGCAATGCGTCACGGGGACGTGAACGTCTCCTTGATGAGCCCAGAACGTGCAAAGGCGTTCTTTGAGGCCAACAACAAGGTTAGGTTCTCCAATGTCGTCAACGGCGGACGTGTAATGAAGGACAAGAAGGAGGTTGACCAACTTATCTCGGAAAACGCCGAGCAGATGGTCAAGACTTGGGAGGCAATGCCTCCAGACAAGCGTCCTAAGTTCATCAAGGACCAAGGCGGCAACGTGACTGTTGACCTGACCAACGTAAACAAGGAGGCTTGGGATTCCCTTGTCGGCAAGGTCAACATGACCAAGGCCGAACTCGACGAACTCAAGGGCATCTGCGAAGTCATCCGAGACAATCGTGCTGGCAAGCCAGTGTTCAATACCTTCAGCGGTCAATACCTAGGCCGAACTCATCAGGTGGAGGCTGGCGGTCTCGTAAAGCGTCTTACTGGCAAGGACGTCCCTGTGACTTATCGCAGGTTCAGCCCATTTGCCGCCGAACTCAAGTTCGACAGGTTTGACGAGAACGGGAATCCGATTCGCAATCCTAAAGGGCACGTTACCCTTCATGTCGTTGACGTAGCCGTAATTGACAGGCGTCGCATGAAGATGTGGCAGAGGGCTGACGTCCGTAGCATTTTCACCGACTTCGGTCACTTTACCCGTACGTTCACGACGTACATGCACAACCTATCTCAGGCTACTGGCATCAAGTTGCCATCCGAGAAGTTGTTTGCCAAGGAGTTTGGGAGTCAGGCTGGCAAGGTCCGTGACCTGATGTACGAGACCTTTGGTGGTCGTAAGCGTGTTGACGAGTCTTTCATCAACGTTCCTTCCGACGGCTACACTGGCAACAAGGACGGCCCCAACTACCCATTCCACTCGCTTCGCTTTGAGTTGCTGGCTGGACTTCAGAGGCAGACCCGAGTCTTTGCCGAGACCTTCGGCAATAACCTAGGCAACCTCCCGTACAACCACATTGAGGCCTATGAGGGCGTTCGACGCAACCTGATGGTGGGCGGTTTCCGTGTCCATGAACTGGACAATGACCGCAAGTTCTGGTCCAACGGGGCTGGCTACGAGATTCGTGGCGACGCTGGACGCTTCAGGCTGTTCACCCCATACGGCAACTCTGTTGGAGTATTCAAGACCCCAGAGAGGGCTTTTGCGGCGGCTGACAAGCATGCCAAGAAATTAGACCTAGCCGACTTTACTCCTACCTCTGGCAATGAAGGTGTGACGATTGACGGGGATACCAACATTACCCCGACCATCGCCGCATCAATCAACGGCTCCACCAACATGATGGTTTCTGGTGGCAGGATTTACAACATGGGCATTCAGAAGGACAACAACTTCGAGTTGTCTAGGTTCAAGAATGCCGTCGCTGGGTTTAGCGACGTTTCTGGCCCTGTTCAGCAAAATTATAGCGGTACCCTGAATAGAACCTTCCTGTCGAAGATGGGTGCCCCGACCATTACCCTTGGGGAACTGTGCGGCTCTAAGGCTAACAACAAGAATCACATTCTTTACAAGTACCCTCAACTTAAGGAACTGGTGGTGTACTGCTCCTTGGGTAGCCCTCTTAACGGGGACATTGATGTTCAGTTCGGGATTGGGCGTCAGACGATGGATGCCATCGGCATCAGCAAGGCTTTGGCGTCGCACAGGAACTTCGAGAAAATCATTGAGGCTGAACTCGCTCCACATCTCCAGTCTTGGGTTTCTGCCATGGAGGGCGAACTGCCAGCCCACATGCTTGCCTTTAACTTCACGGGCAAAGGGCTTGAATCTGAACTAATGGGAGTTGGCCAGTTATCTAACCTGAACAGGGAATTTCTCGCTTACAAGGCCAGCGGAAATCCAAATGCAACGTTTAAGGATTTCTTGGGAGACGTTGCTTCAAAGAAGGCCAATGACGTTGCCTACGATTACATCAATGCGACCAAACTTAGCCAAGCGGAACAACAAAGGATTAACTCAAACATTCCAACATGGGGTGCAGGTGGTAACTATGTTAAGTCTATCTGGGTCATGGGAGCCGATGACTATGGTCTCGGTGCAAGAGGTAGGAACAAGGTAGTAACAAAGAAGGACAAAAACGGGAGGCTTCTGTATTCCCTCGACGATGCCCAGCAAAAGGCCGTAAACGATTTCTTCCTGAAGATAGTGCAGTCATTTACTGGCACCAATCCTTCATCCTATTCCATGAACGTGATGGGCAGGAACGTCTACCTAGTTGACCCAAAGGTGGTTGATTTGAATACGCTAATCCCAATTTTTAAGCAACTTGATGCGGTAAACGTTGGAGATGGCAATAACCTGAAAATGGCCATTGTAAGAGAGTTGCAGAACGCAGAAGGATTCCTTCATGCCATTTCAAAAGACCCAAGTAGGCGTGTAAATAGTAGGGGGGTATTTGACCAAGGTGCGGCAGATTCAAATAGGGCTATGATGGCACTTGGTTTTACACAAAACGCAGTAGTCATAGACAAGGATGCTCAAGGAGTACCAGCAAGATGGACTGGAGAAGCAGACATTCCAATGCAAGTCGCACTTCTTGCTAATGGTGTCGGAGATTACTCGATTCTTCAACTTCAGGGCGGTTCTGACCCAGCACTTCAGACTACTTCCGAACTAATCATCCACTCAAAGTTTATCCCAATCACAGTTAAGAACATTTTGAGTGCATCCAGCGACGTCAAGGGGCTGATGAACCAAGTTCAGGCAATTGCTGGTAAGTTCCCATACAAGTCTGGCGAGACAATCATGTCGGTCAACATGTCCATGGCTATGCTTAGGCAGTCCCCGTTCTTGGACTATGATTACGGCACAAAGAAGTACATCGGTACTGGCTCTCTGCATGATGCGTATGCCAATGGGTTGCATGTCATGCTTCTTCAGAGCGTGGCACAAGACCTTCTTCCTAACCTTTCCCAGAACGACCTAGCCCAGTTGGCTACGACCCAAGGGGCTGAGAAGTTTGTTCGTGCGACGTTCGACATGGAGCAGAACGGGAAAGCCTACTTTGCCAGACAGATTGGTATGGCAGTTCAGCAGATTCTTACTGGTACGGACGTAATTAGCGGCAATGGGCAAAGCCTCGCTAACGTTGCCATGGTCATGGGTAACATCGGTAGCGACGCAAATCTTACCCAGTTCATGTCAAACCCTGACACGCTTGGCCCTACCATGGTCAACGCTGGCTACGCAAAGTTGATGAAGGTTGCCATGTTTGCTGACACTTCGGTGATGAAGAACGCTTTTAAGAGCAACCTGTTCCAGAACGACAAGTCATCTAAGTTCAACAAGTTCACCAACGCACTTGGGACTCTCACCAAGAACACGCTTGAGGCCTCTGGGGTTAAACTCCACGAGCCACGACCAAGCGTCAGGGGTGGCTATGGCACGTCTCCAAATCCCAAACTGATGGTCGGTGGCTACCAGAACTCCACCAATGCCCGCATGCAGGAGATGATTGACCTCGGCATGGCTCGCCAAATCAGGACCGACGCTGGCAAGATTTACCATGCGTTCGAGTTTACAGACGCCGACTCCCAGTTGAAGTTGGAGTCCGCCAGAGGTGAACTGCACCTGTTGCCACTACTTGGCGGCTACGGGCTGGACGACACCGCTACCGAAGGTCTGGACAATGTAGCCAACCGATTCTTCGACGAGTACCTGAAGGCTCGTGCATCCAACGACAAGGCGGCTATGGACCAAATTGTGGCCCGCCTTTCTTACATCAAGTTGTCTGACCTGTTGGACCACAAGTTGCTGTACAACTTCTACCCCAACCTGAAGAACGTGATGGTCGGGTTCAGCACTGGCTATGATGCCAGTTATGCCCCTAACATTAACAAAATCACCATCGGCATTGACCGACTGATTGGGGACGAGGTTAACAGACGTATCGAAGCCAACAAGATTCCTACCAGCATCTTTGAGGATGGCCCAGACAGGGGTACACGTGCCCTTCTTCTTCACGAGATTCAGCACTCCATCCAGAAGGTCGAAGGCTGGACTGATGCTTACTCGGTAAACAACCTCGAAGACTTCAACGTTGGTGCCATCAGATTTCTCGTTGGTGAAATCATGGGCAACAAGGAGGCTGTTGGCGTCTCTAGGGACGTCTTGAGCAACAAGGACATTGATTTCCTTGAGAAGTACTTTGGTCCAGACGCCAAGATTGGAACTAAGACCCCTCTTGACGTCCTCAATGCAGTCAGGCGTTTGATTGACTCGCCTATGCACAAGCAAATCAGTGCGTTTGCCTTGCCAGCGGTGATGCGTGTGGTCGGCCAGATGGTCTTGGCGGTATCTGACGCTTACGGGGAAATGTCCGAGTCGCACCCTGAACGCAAGAAGGCACAAGCGGTTGTAAGGGACTTGGAGAACATTCATCGTAAGGTTAACCAGTACAACCAGATGATTAAGGACGGCACGGCATCTCCGAATGACGTGTACGTGGCACTTACCAAGCGTGGCGGCATCATCGAGGCTATTGGAGACATGCAAAACAGGTCTTACAGCCTTGGCGACTCGCCAATCGCAAAAGCCCTGTTCAACGACATGTCCTATGCCAATAGGTACCTTGCCGAGTCCCTGTCGCTACTCCAGCAGAACGAGTCCCTCAAGGCACTCACTGTCGGGGACACCAACGGGCAGATGCTGGCCCTACGCCAGATTGCCGACACCTTGTCCGACATGCACTACCACGGCATGCGGAACGAGATTGAGGCCAACATGACCGAACGCAGGAGCAAGATGAGCCAAGCCGAACTGAACAAGTCTGGCCTGTCTCCCTCTGGCGAGCGAATCAGCGGCATTGAAGGCTTTGAAGGTCCATTGGATGTTGGCGTTGGTGGCAACAGCCTCAGGAAACTCGGCTTGGCTATCGCCGAAAAGAAGTCCGTACGCTCCCTGATGTTCGGTCAGAACCCCAACCTGATGGTTGGCGGTCTTGGCCTTGGCATGAGTGCCTTTGACGCCACCAGACAGGGCGGAATGACGGACAACCTTCGAGTCCTAGAAACGCTTGGAAGATTGGCCACTGTTTCCCACAGCATCAAGGCCATCAACGATGACCTTAGTGCCCTGAAATTGTACGGGTTTACCAGCCGTGGCTGGGAGGTAGATGCCGAGACTGGCAAGATTTCTCTCGTCTACAAGAAGGGTACCATGAAGGGTACAAAGGACTTCGATGCGGTAGATGCAGATGAACTGAATCTCAGGGACAGGATGCGTCGTGGCAGGGATGCTGGTACTGGCACCATGTCTATCGCTAGCAACGATGGCGAGTTCGTAATCGTCAATGCACTGGACAAGGAAAACAAGGGTACGCTCAACATCGAGCAACTTGCCAGCCTGTTGGATGCCAAGATTGAACTGATGGAGTCCATCGAGACTCCAGTTGAGGCAGTCAACATCATCATGGATGACCCTGACTTCCCACCAGTCATCTTGGCTGACAACATCGTATCCTACCTTGCTGGCCGTGGCGTATCTGCGGACGGCATTTCTCTGTCAAACGCAGAGTCAATCGCCAAGGTATTTGTAGGACAAAATCTCACCAAGGCGGAATTGGTCAACATCATGGCCTTCTTCCACCAGCAGTTGGTGGACGAAATAACCTACGGAAGCAAGGAGTCGTTCATCGCCAAGGCCACCGAAAAAGCCATGTCGGTGGTCAATCGTGAGAGTGGTCTTACCATGACCGAGGCCCTTTCTGTTCTTGAGTCTGGGTTTGCTGGAGATGTAAGCAACACCGCAACTTCTATTCTTACTGGTAACGAGAATACTACTGGAGAGTTCTACCATGTTGCTTCCAAGGACGAGGACTCCAAGCAACTTGGATTGTTTAGAGCCAGACGTGGCATCCTTAGGTTTGAATTGAGAAAGCCAACTTTCATCTCTCAGGCAGATTGGGATAGTTGGGTAAGTGAGCGTCTTGGCAGGACAAAGTACCTGAAGAAAGAGAAAGGCGGGAACTATTACCTCACTGGCGAGTCGTTGTCCTCAAGCGAGATTCGAACCAATCAAAACAACACCGCAGATTTGCATGCCGCCGCCAAGCAATTGAACAGGCGTCTCGCAAGAAAACTGGTGTTGCTTAAGCCCTTCATCGAAGGGATGACTAGTTACCTTAGGTCTGCTGATTTCGCTACTCTTTCCCAGAACACTAAACGCACCGCATTGTTCTCGTTGCTGGACGAGATGTACAAGGACTCGATTAAGGTGAATCCTTACTCGGAATCCGACAAGCATCAGGCAAGGAATGAAATCAGAAGGATGCAAAGCGACAGGGATGACTTTGGTACCAGTGGATTTAGCGAGTCCGTTTCGAGACTGCTTTACCCAGACGAGGTGACGACTCCAGATTCCATTGCCAAGCATGGCAAGCCATTGCCAAGGTTCGGCACTGAGACCCTTAGCCGTAGCGTGATTGGCACTTCCGCAGACCCTAACTCGATTCTTTTCAACACAAGGTCCATCTTGTCCCCAATCGTCGGTTTGACTGCGGACAGGAACATTGGCTTCAGGAGTTATCGTGACGTTGAGCCTGAAGTCCTTAAGGCGAATCTTGGTCAGGTAATCCACAAGGTATTCTATTACAACGACGAGTTCTTTGGCCAAGTCTACGGAGTTCCGCACGACCTTAGCCAGTTCTACCTGAACCATGTCGTAGCCTCGTCTTATCTTTATGCTTGGGGCAATTACCTGTCTTCCGAAGCCCAGACTTACAACCTTGAGGCAATGCCAGTGGATAACATCGCTGAGATTGTCAAAAAGGTGTATTCGCTTTCTGCCCTTGCTGGGGAGTTGGAGATGCGTCACGTGCTTTCTCTCCAGAACATCAGTCCTAGGGCACTGCCAATCACGATTAACCCAGAAAGAAGGAGCAAGTTGTTCAGGGATACTAGAAACAACACAACTTGGCAGGGGCAACAGGTTTACAAAGATGCAATGGCTCTTGATGCAAGCGTCGTCTCCGCCACCAATGGTTACGTCTCAAAGGCTGGGGAAGTTGTCATTACGGATTCTAGGCTGGCACAAAGCCTAGCGGCCAATCAGGTGGGCAAAATCGAGAGCATTCCAGTCCCAGTCAAGGGCAAAGGTACGCCGATTGAGATGATTCACAAGGCCGAGCGTGTTGGTGCCATGGTTCACTTCGAGGACATGAAACTCCGAGACTACCTGTTCGGCACTGTCTATGGCGAAGGCCGTGTCCTTAGGTCTGGCACCAGCGTCGTAAGCAAACTTCTGGAAATCAGAAACAGCCTATCCTCCAACACTGAATCTCCTAGGAAATCTCTCCCGCAAAAGAGAGACAAGTCTGCGATGATGTGGAACGGGACGCATGCCCTGCATTCGTCCATGTACTTCTCTGCGGTCACTAACGGAATCGACAAGAGTGCCCTTACTCGTGCCGTCAGCAATACTCCATTTCTGATAGACATTCTTCAGAACCACAACAAGTACGCACTTCCGTTTGATGCCCATACTGTAAACGCCGCCTTGGCTCCTCTTGTGCTTACGGCAATGGCGGAGAAACAGGCGTACATCTATCAGGGCAAGGTTGTAGAGGGCGATTTCCTCCTTCCAGAACAAAGGGCGGCATTCAATGCAATCGTATCTGGAGAGCCTACTCCTACGTTGCCAGCGTTTTGGGCTACATTGGAGGGCTGGCAAAAGAACCACATCTTGGGATACTTCAACAACAACAATGTCGTTCACACGTTCGACAACCTTGTTGGTGCAATGTCGGCCAAGTCTATTATCGAGCGTCTCAAGACGGCTGAAGCGGGTTCACTGACGGCCATGGATGCCCTGTTCGCCAACGCTGGCGGATTCGTAAAAGCCATGGAAAACGCATTGGATACGTATCTTTCGCATGATGCGTTCTGGTGGGAAACTGGCGTCCAAGGTGGTGCTCCGTTCCTAGACACTTCCGAGGGCAACTACGGAATCAACAGGATGCACGACAACGTTACCATGTTCTTCGCAAGGGCTGGCGAAGGACTGGAGCACGTGAGCAACCATGAGTTTGCTGGGTACGTAATTGCACTAAACAGCGTACCAGCCTTTGACCATGTCGAGACTGCTACTGTTGGCGGTCTTACCATTCCCTACACTGAAGCGACTGGCAACGAAATCAGGGGTTCTGGACGCAGGTTTGTGTTCGGACAGAATGTTCAGACCGATAAGGGTCTGGAATTTGTTAAGGCAAGCGGCTTCTTCGGAAGTGGCACTCCGTTCATCAACCTAGGAGAACAAATCAATGCTGGTAACGAGATAATCTTCCCAAGAACTGGCGGCGTTTCCTCTGCACGTTCCATCTTGGACAACAAGAACAACTACGAGTCTTTCGTTACCCGTTCGCCTCAGTTTAAGTTGGTTCCCTCCGACAAGGGTGGCATCGCCTCCCAGATTCTCGCTGGTAGGCAGGAACTGACAAAGTCTGGTATTTCTTCCCTTCTTGAAGACCAACCTTCAACTGGAGTAAACCTAAGGGAGCATAAGTTCAGCAAGCGTGGCGTTGGCCTCACTTCCGCATTCATGCGTAAGCAGATGGTCGATGGTATCATCAGGGAGGCCAGACGTGCCAACAAGGAGTCGGCTGTCATCGAGCCAGCCAGATACAAGTTGTCTGGCAGAATTAAGCCGAACCTTAACATCATGGCCGCTGAGAGTGATGCCACTAAGGCTCAATACCTATCTGAACTTGCCATCTACGGGGCGACTTCAATCTCTCCTACTCCGTACACTATCGTTCAAGGGGCTCAAGACGTAGACAGCAACAAGTTGCCTTTGATTTCCGCTCCGTTTGGTCACAAGCCTTCGTACGGGTTCGCGTTCAAGAAACTCTCGGATGGTAGCACTGTCGTTAACGTGACTGGCGACCACTTCTCCCACAAGTACATGCTCAAGTCCTCCAGAAAGGGCATCTATCAGAAAAAGTCGTACTTTGGTTTCAACATTCAGGAAGGCTTGGGGTACAATCCGAACAATGGACTGATGACCCCGTCTGCGTTCCAAGGCGTCAGCATGGGAATGAAAACAGATGTTGAAGGCATCCCAGATGCAGTACTTGCCTATGCCCAGTTTGGCGGTCCTGCTTGGGTTGATGAGATAATCAAGGTAGCAGACCACACGCTTGCCAACGGGATTAGCGAAACGAGAGTTGAAAACAACGTCCTCGCTGGCACTGGCGATGTTCTGGTCCAAGGCGTACACAAACAGGCGTTGCTTGATGGGACGTTTGCTGGAAGCGAAGACAAACTGGTTCCAGCCTATGAGATGGCTCGTCATGGCATTAGTCATAATTACATGACATTCACCTTCCCTCCAAACACCCCTCCAGAGGTAATGAAGGGAACTCTGATGCTCCTGTTTGCAAGCAATGCTTCTATTGAGTTGGCCAGATGGAATGCGTCTGCTTTTGGCGGGTACACGTTGAGTTACTACGGCAAAGATGGAGTTGGGTCTGGTCTAGGAAAAGCCCAGATGGATTACATCAAGTCTGGAAGTCGTCGTTCACTTACTCCCGATGGAAGTGCCATGAACGCCCAGAGCATGAACACGTTGTTCAAGGAAACCCTTAATCTATCCACCAAAAAGGCCACATCCAGTTCCCTTCCGCTTCAGGACATTTGGGCTCCGTTCAACTTGATGAACCAGTCCGAACTCAATGGGCACCTTGATACCCTCATGGGAATGATTGTCGGCAAGGACCATGGGTACTTCCTGCCGCAGTCCGAAAAGCAATTGATTGCCAGCGGCGACACCAAGGTTGCCATTGAGGCCATGTTCCCGAACAGGCCTGATTTGCTCGATTACGCTTGGGACAATGAAAGCACTGGCGACGTCTCCATCGTAGAGCAAAAGGACAAGAAGAAGAAGGTCACTGGCTACCTCATTGGCTACAACATCCAGACTGGCTATGACGAGGCTGGCAACAAGACCTATGCCCGTCGTGTCGTTTCCGCCCGCACCCGTGCCGAAGCCGAGGCAATCAAACTCAAGTTCACTGTAAGCACCAGTAAGGCTGAACTTGCGATGGCCATCGAGCGAATCTCGAACAACGGGGGACAGGCAATCAAGTTGAACGCTTTGGACGCTGGCAACGTCGTGTTCGAACCTATGACCAACAGGGTGGCGTCCCTCGGGTCGGATGGTGTTCTGACATACAAGAAGGCCGACACACAGACTGTCGGACACACCGACAAGCCAATGTCCGCCCAGATGGCCGAAGCGATTGCCAATACGCTGGCTCAGAATCAGGGCCTAAGCGTCAACATCGGTCAGCCTACCGCCAACCTGATGGTGGGTAACAGGAACAGCATGGACTTGGAGGCTTCGCTTCGTCGTCGCATCCAGTTCGGTTCTGGCCTTGGTCCGATTGAGTTCTCCTCCAGACTCATGAACGCCATCGCTTACGGCAAGTTGAAGAACAAGCCAGAGCACATGGCCTACCCAGCGACCCTCACTGGTGCCGAGTGGTTCAAGTTCCTCAAGGAATCTCAGGTGAGCAAGGACGAGTTTAGGCAGACTGGACTTGTCACGCTACTGCATGCCAACAAAGACCAGCAGATTTCCAGACAGGAACTGGCTGAGTTCGTCCACACAACCTACCCGTCCACCTATCGAATCTCTAGGCACACCAACCCAATCGTCGAGGAATCTGATGCCAGTACCTTCAGACTTCCTTGGGGCGAGGACATTGCCACCAAGGAAAATCAGGTGCTCAAGGACTTGTCCACGAACCTGATTGTAATCGGTGACGCCATCGACTCGGCAATCAAGCCAGACACCACTCCAGAAGCCATCGCCGAAATCGAGTTGCTCAAGAAGTCCATGATGACTGCGTTGGACACACTCATCAAGGAAGCCAACTTGCCAGCGTCAATCAAGGAACGTGCGACCATGGCTGGCGTGTTCGAGTCCCTTAAGGAAGAAATCGAAAAGCAGGTGTCGTCCGACAATCAGGACAGCGTCGTGAGGTTCGGTAGCCAAAGGACCATCAGGCCGATGCAGTTGAACTACCTGTACAAGACCTTCATCGAGTCTCGCATGGAGTCGCTGAATACGATGGCCCTTGATTACTTTGGTGGCCATGACGGGCTTCAAATCCAAGACCCGTATTCCTACTTGAAGATGGATACGTTCATGATGGACCCTGATGCCAACAAGAAACTGTTTGGTTTCAGCGTCAACGAGTCCTACAACCCGATGGGTCCGTACACCCGAAATACTTGGGACTTGGGGTTGATGATGAAGGTGAATCAGAACAACCACAACTCCTACGCAACGGCCTTTGGTCAGTACACGTCTTCCGTGATGCAGTCCGAAATCATGGGCCCTAAGACTCAATTGATGTTTGATTCTTACAGGGCTGAACTTGATGAAAGGCTCAAGAAGACAAACAACCCAGAGGACATTCGCAGGATTAGGTCCATTCAGGCTTCCCTAGACCGAGTCAGAGAGGCCCGCATCGCAATCAACCACAACTACAACTTCAACGATGCTAGCCACTACTCTGGCAACCCGAACAGCACGTTCCAGTTGGGCCACCTGCGTGAGACAGTCACCATCAAGAACGCAGAACTTGGGTTGTTCACCTTTGGAGACAAGAAGTTCGTCGGCGGCGATAAGTTGACCGACCCAGTCTCTGGTGTTCAGGGTAAGCCAGAGCCAGTCATCGTCATCGAGGAGATTCAGTCTGATACCTTCCAGAGATACGAAGTGTCTGCCGCTGGTAAGCAGGAGATGGCACTTCCAGACTCGTTCGAGCAAGTCGAAGGGATACTCCGTGCTGGCGACTTGGCTAATGTCAGCAAACAAATCGAGAAACTGGAGACGCTGCTTCAGAACAACGAGTCTTGTGTTAAGTCGCAAATGAACTCCCTGAGCACAGTAAATGGGTACACGACAAAGTTCGATGCGATTTTCCTGCGTACCCTTGCCAAATCGTTGCTCAACCCGTTCGAAGTCTATTCCCTTTACAGGGCCTACTACGAGACCCTGAAGGAAAGTCACCACGACGAGATGACCTCTAGCCAATTCAATGAGGTCTTCGTCAACACTGGCAGAACTGTAAAGCCCAGCGGGAACTACGCCCACATGGCTGAGACCACTCCAGAAATCCCAGTCTATGAGATTGATTTCGATGCTCTGGATAGGATTAGCAAGAGTCTAGATACCAGCCTTTACGACAAGAACTCTCACTTGTACAAGGTAATGAACCTGATTGGTGCTGAGGCTTCGGTCATTCTTGCTAAGACGATTTACGCAAACTCCCCGTCGGTACTCCATGGGGTCAAGAGGTCGATGCTACCACACGCCCAAATTGCTGGCTGTATCGTTCCTATCGTTGGGATGATGGATGAGGTCGCCGCATCAATGGGCAAGATGGCAGATACAATCAACGACGCCGTTTCTTCTGATTTGATTGATTATGACATGGTCGGCGGAAAGGTGATTCAGTGGGTCAAGGACAGGATTAAGTTCTTGGAGTCTGGGAACGCAGTAGATGGTGATGGCGTCATCCCTTCGAGAATCCAGCACAAGGCACTTACGGCTCTTGCACAGACGCTTGAGCAGATGAGCAAGGAAAACCCAAATAACTTCCGCATTCCAGCCATGGACATTTCCGGGGAACCCATCATCGCCAAGAACGGCGTGATGAGCATTGGTAATGTTTACGGCGATGACAATGGCGGCACGTCAATGGTAGAGATGATTACCTACGAACGTGCATTGTACGATGAATCTGGTTCTTATGTCGCTGGCAGAGTGTCGGAGGGCAAAAGGTATCAACTCATGAAAACGAATGCTAGGTCTGCCCTTGGGGTTGCCGTTGCACACGCCGTCAGGCCTTGGGCAATCCGTGGTTCCATTGACGTGATTCCTGCACAAATCAAGGAACTCAAGGCCAAGCAAGCGGAGTTGGCTAAGATGGTCCCGATTAACCCAAGTAAGGAGGGCTCGACCATTATCAATACATCCATGCCGTTTGGCGTTGAGGACATTTACAAGCCAGTATCCCTGAACGCCACCATCATTCGTGCGGCGGCTAGGGGCATGGACTCTATCATCCTTTCGGATGCTAGACACATGTTCAACAGAGGGTACAGCCCGAACGAATCGTTCAGGACTCCATACCTAATCTTGGGCCGACGTCGCCGACTATTTCAGGTTCCAGACCTGATGAAGCCGTTGGCCGCTACGATTGCCCACATGAGCATGTTTGAGAACTCATCTGGGCTGTACGGGAATCTGATTGGGCGTTTCAAGGAGATGCCAGACGTCGAACTTGAGCAGATTCTCGCTGGCAACAAGTTCACGCATGAGGGTAATGACCTAACCCTTTACCACCACTTTGGTAAACTTACCGAGCAGTTCCTTGGCTTCGTCTACGCAAACGGCACACCTGAATACAATACGCCGTTTACCTTGGATTCCGTCTACCAGACTGGAACCGACGGCGTCCTGAGGTTGCCATTCAATCGTGATTCTTCGGACTCGCTTGGTAGTGCGATGACGGATGAGAACGGGAAGCCACTCAATCCTGCCAAGGTGGACGAGAACAGCCTTATCGGAAGATTGTTCGCCCGAGAAAAGCGTCGTGTCCAGCAAGCCTTCAAGAGCATGGGTTCCTTCGCTCTCCTCACCGAGAACGGAGATTGCATGGGGTATGTATCCAACTACGGGCTCCCGTCCTATTGGCTTGAGGCTCACTTCGCTGGTGCCGAGCGTTCGCTGATTGATTTCTACGCCACGGATGCGTTCGACATGCCAGTGCTTGACTACCAAGCCGATACTGGAACCTACAACATCGTCGATGCCAAGACTGGCAAACTGATTAGAGCCACCAAGAACAAGGCGGAGGCCTTGGAGGTGTTCCACCAAAGCAAGAAGTACAGGGGTGGCAATGGGTACGTCGGCAACTTCCTCAAGAACTGGTCTGGCCTTGGCGGGTACGTTGGTACCGCATTCTACTCTGGTGCTACGAGTAGCAATGGGCTTAGCGAAATCAGCAATACCAGTGCTGGCTTTGCCGCTACTGAAAGACTGCTACGCACTCCTGTGATTCCAAAAGAACTCGCAATTTCTAGGAGCGACGTATCTGTTGAACTTTCAGATGACAAGGCGAGGACTCTTGTCACCGAACAGCGTCAAAGCCGCCCAGACAAGCCCGTTTGGGCCAACAACCCAGCCAACAACAAGTTCAGGAAACTCCAGTACATTGCACGTGGCTTGATGACCAGCAAACAGGTGACTCAGTTCGAAACCATGATTGCTTCCGCCAGCGGTACCATGATGAGGTTCAAGCCAAGGTTCCCGACGGAGGCACACAAGACGGCGTGGCGTAAGCGAGCCATCGAAGGCATCGCAAACCTGATGCCGAGCAATACGCCCGACTACCGCCCGAAGCCTACGGCTGGCAACCTAGACCTGCTCAAGCGTATCTCCGAGTTCCGCAGGGCACCAATCGAGAATCAAGATGATGAGTCCGAGACCTCCCGTTGAAGATGACCTGATGCGTAACGCCGAGAGCCTACGCCAAGGCGGATGGATTGTGTCCGTGCTTGGTGCGGCTGGCTCGCTCTGCCGTCTGCTCCTAACTAACGAGGAACTGCCTGTGGCTATCTGGTTCAGGCGTGTGCTTGCTGGTGCCATCGTAGGCGTCCTGAGTTTCTTTGTGATTCACGGACGCATTGAGCCACTCAACGAAGCCATCTTCTATGCTGTCTGTGGTACAGCCGCCCCAGAACTGGTAGAGTTCGCCAGACGCAAACTTCTTAACCGCCTCGAAGATGAAACCAAAACCACAAAGCGTAAGCGTCGCTGAAGCCATCATCATCACGCAGTCCATCTTCCTGTGCCTTGTGGGCCTTGCGGGTTGGATGGCTTCGGCTCCCGTTAACGAGGGTTTCGTCGCTTTGAGGGATAGGGATAGTGCGGTGGCAATCGTGACGGACAATGGACTGACGACGGACAAGACTACTGTTGATTTACGAAACGTTGAGAAAGTGTTGAAGAACTACGAGACTGTGTGCCTGACGATTGGGGCAATAGGTCTGATTGTTCTTGTGGGCACTGTTGGTCGTGCCTACATTAAGCCCCATGGAAAAACTCAAAAGCCTCGCCGTTGAACTGTGGACCAAGTATCCAGACAAAGTACTCGTCTTTGCCGTGTCATTTGCGTTTGGCTTGCTGTTGGGTGTAGTCTTGTTCTGATTGGCTGTGCCACGCCCGAGGTGCCAGTGCCTCAGGTCAAGGTGCTAGACAACCCAGAGAAGGACGCCTACATCGACAAACTGGAGCGTGAGGTGTCAGAGGCTGGTGCGGCCTTGGAAGCCGTCAGGAAGCCAGTCACAGGTCAGGCCCGCAAGTTGCTGGACCTTACCCTAGTCCGCCTCAACGGCATCAAGCCACCTACGCCTACGCAGGTTAAGGCGTATGAACTGACGCTGGTAGATGACAAAGCCTTGGCTAAGGCAGAGCAGGTAGCCCAGAAGGTGGACGAGGAAACCTCGGCCCTGTACGGCATGGTCGAGCAGATTGAAAAGGAAAACGAGGACTTGAAGCATGAGATGGAGGCGATGAGACGTGAACAGGCTTACGGCGAACTTCGCAAGAACTGTCTGTGGATTAGTACTGTGTTCGCTTTTGTTGGTGCTGGGCTATTCATCCTGCAATCCCTCGTTCGCAAGGGAGGTAAGGCTGGAGCCATCATGATTTTGCTGTCGGTGTTCTTTGGTGGTGCTCCGTTCGTGATACAGGACGTCGTACAGGCCACGTGGTTCCCATACCTCATGGGTACGCTCATAGCAATCGGTTGCGGGCTCGGTGCATGGGTAGCATGGCACGGCCACAAGGACGTAAAGTGTCGCTTGACCCCAGCGGTGGCTAAACCAGAGTAACGTCGGTAAGCATGAGTCGGGTGCCGAAAGGTTAAATGGAGTTTTTCCTTGGTTGGTTCTACTTACAGCCCGAAACAAGAAGGGCCCCGATTGGGGCCCTTGTTGTTTAGAACGGAACGTCGTCCGAACTCGGTTTCGACTTCCTGCTTGCGGCGATGTTGTCCAACGCCTCACGCAGTTTGGTGTCGAGAGGATTGACCACGCCGTTGTAGGGCTTGGCCTCGAACTTCTCGATGTACCAGTCGAGCGAGTTGGCTGGCAGTTCGTACAGGGCCTTGCCCTTGTTCTTGCCGAAGTGCAGGACGAGTTTCATGTCCTCTCCAGCGGCGTCGGTAGGATACTCCTTGGCCTTGTACGCTTGCTCCATGGCCTTGGCCTCGGAGACCTTGGCGACGGGCTTGGCGACAGGCTGTGGTGAGTTAGTCACTACGCTACGCACGACTCGGTCGGCTTCCCCGTCGTCATCCGAGGTAGCCACGTTCGCACAGGAGGCGATGGCGTAACGCCTCAGGTACGAGAACAGGGAACCAGCGTCCTGACCCTTGATGCCATCAGCAACGGGGATGCAGAC
>Ga0315905_10000552_pt1 | contig 40355 bp, 35 predicted proteins | sample LakEriMetagenome_5_FD_203522 | JGI IMG/M metagenome (GOLD analysis project Ga0315905, IMG submission 203522) | Freshwater fungal communities from buoy surface, Lake Erie, Ohio, United States - Buoy 4 MA121 | ecosystem: Environmental > Aquatic > Freshwater > Lake | place: USA: Lake Erie, Ohio...
GCTCTATCACCAAGCCCACATGATCTTTCGCGAGCGCTATGATGGTCAATTGGCGACGGACGCCTTGGCGCTGTGCGATGAACTGGATCGGCGGGTGGAGGGCTGGCTGGCGCGTCAGCCCGAGGAGCCCTGCCTGATCCACGGCGATTTCCGGCTCGACAATATGCTGTTCGGCGTCGGGAGCGGCGGGGAACCCATCGCGATTGTCGACTGGCAGACTTGCGCCATCGGCTGCGGGATGACCGATGTGGGCTACTTCATGGGCTGCGGCATCGGCAGCGACCTCAGGCGGCCCAACGAGGCGGGGTTGCTTGCGCTCTATGCCAAGGAAATGGCGCGGCACGGGGCGCCGATTGCGCACGATGTCCTGATGCGGCGCTACCGGATCGGCGCACTGCATGGCCTCTTTACCGCGGTGTTCAGCGCGGCTTTCGTGGTGCGCACCGAGCGGGGCGACGCCAACTTCCTTTCGATGGCGCGCGGCGCGGCTGAGCTCGCGCTCGATCACGATAGTATCGGTGCGCTGGACGCGATGATGGAGACAGGTTCATGCTGACGAATGGCGACGATTTCCCGCTGCACCAGACGCCCGAGCCGATTGCCTATTCCGGCACGGACCGCAATTTCTACGATCGCTACTTCTTCAACGGCTATGCGGCGGACGGGAGCGACTTCTTCGCGGCAGCCTTTGGCATCTATCCGCACCTCAATGTGGCGGACGCGCATTTCTGCTTTATCCGTAATGGGGTGCAGCATTCGCTTCATGCGTCGCGTGAGCTTGCGATGGAGCGGCTGGACCTGACCTGCGGGCCGATTGCAATCCGTGTGGAGGAGCCGCTGAAGCGCCTCTCGATCAGCGTGGACGGCGAGGGGATCAAGGCCGAGATCGTGTTCACGGGCCGCGCCTTTCCCATCGAGGAGCCGCGCTTCATCCACCGCATCGGGCCGCGCACCTTCATGGATTACACGCGCCTGACGCAGAACGGGCTCTATACCGGCTGGGTCGAGATCGACGGGGTGCGCACCGTGCTGAAGCCCGGCACTGCGGGGACGCGCGACCGCAGCTGGGGCGTGCGGCCTGTCGGCACCAGCGACACCCAGCCGCATGGGCACGGCGTTGTGCCGCAGTTCTTCTGGCAATGGACGCCGATCAATCTTCCCAGCCGCAGCGTGTTCTTCCACATCAACGCCGATGCCAATGGTGCCCCATGGAACACCCGCGCGGTGATCGCGCCCGACGGGGCAGGGCATGACGGGTTTTTCGAGACGCCTTCCGCAAAGCTCGACGCGCCGCTGGAGCCTGGGACGCTGTGGCCCGGGGGCGGCGAACTGGTGATCGGTGCCGATGATCCGCTGACGCTGACGTTCGAGCCCCTGCAGCGCTTCCAGATGCGCGGATTGGGCTACACATCGCCCAAGTGGGGGCACGGTCTTTATCACGGCGTGCTGGAAGTGGAGCGCGAGGATATCGTGCTGGCTGAGGTGGACCCCAAGCGGATGGACAACTTCCACGTCCAGATCGTCAGCCGCGTCACGACCAGCGCCGGTGAAGTGGGCACGGGCGTGTTCGAGCAGCTGATCTTTGGCGCCTACAAGCCGCTGGGGCTGGGGTGAGGGGCTAACCTCGCCAATCCCTCGTCGTCACCCCGGGCTTGACCCGGGGTTTGGCTGTTCTTCTCGCGCCGCGCCGAAAAAGAAAAGCCAAGGCCCGGATCAAGTCCGGGCCGACGATTTCATATGTTTCGCCCAACTCCAGACCAGCCGTCAAACTGAACCAAGTTCAGGGTGACGGTCGTTTTGTGGGATCGCGCTGTGTTCAGGGCACCCGCCGCACCGGCACCGGCACGTTGCAGATATCCACCCCGCCAGCCGGTCGGATGTAGAAAGAATCACGCCGGTTGGCGCGCGCATCGGCGTAAGCGGCGAAACTTTTGCTTTCGGTCGAGAGATATTCGTAGCGCGGCAAACCCGGAACATCGCTCCCGATGCGGATGGCAAGGATCGGCGTGCGCTCCTGAGCTGTCTTGTAGAAACCGATATCGCCCGTGCCGCGCGGCAGGCTGGAGAGGTGCTCCATCCCCTCGATCACCCGGCCGACCACCGCGATATTCCGATCAAGCTGGCGCGGGGCCTGCCCGATGACGGCATAGAGCTCGGCGCCTGAACCGGTATCGGGCGGATAATCGCGGCCTACGCCGACAGTGCCGTAGCAGTGGATGGACCAGAACTGCTGCGTCGATGGCGGCGGCAGGACGCGCCCTGTCTGTGCGCCCTTGTAAGTCAGCGGTTCGCCGGGTTCGTTGGTTCCAAGCGGCCAGCCGCTATGAAACACTGTATTCCCGGCATAGTTGTCGTGTGTCCAAGCCCTCTGTTCTCGCAGGATGGCAGGAGCAGCCCAAGCCGTTGGTGCCTCGGATTGATACTCCTGCGCTGGCACCACCTTAAGACCCGCCGGCAGCGGTTTGGCCTTGGCCTTGTCCTCGCCGTCCGGATCTCCCCACTGCACGACATAGCCATCCTGCACGCGGTTGATGCTGGTGCCGTCCCACCACTTCGCGCCCGCCAGCTTGCGGACATTGCCGATCCACCCTTGCGAGAAGGGCGCGGGCAGCAGCTGGACCACCACTCGCCGCGCCGCGCCCTTGGCATCGGGGACCAAGTCCATCACCATGAGATCGGACGGCGCAATCGGCGCCCAGTCTGCTTCAGGCGCTGCCGCGATGAGCTCTGCCGGGGCAAGAGCCGCTGGTGCTGGCGCGGCGGCGCAGAGGGCAAGCAGGGCGGTGCAAAGGAGAAGCGGCTGTTTCATGAAACGCAGTCTGCCAGCCTTCGGGCGCTTGCGAAAGCGCTTCCATGCGGTTAGGGCCGCCCCTTCCAGTGCAATGCGGAGCGGTGGCCGAGTGGTCGAAGGCGCTCGCCTGGAAAGTGAGTATACGCCAAAAGCGTATCGAGGGTTCGAATCCCTCCCGCTCCGCCAACTTCTTTTTGCAAACCAATGAGATGGGCCCTGCGGGGGCAGAAAACCCCCGGCATTCGCGCGGTTTTGCAGAGTAAGCCCGAACGCGGGGCCGCATCGCCCTTCAAGGTCCGGACAGGACGGCAAGCCAATCCCGATCTGCTGGATTGGTGAGGGATTGAAGGCGGCGAGGCCGTGCCAGAGTGCGGGGGGCAAGGGCAAAGCGGCGCAAGCAGCGGGCGGGTAGACCTTACGCTGGCGCTGATGACGGTTATCGACGCGGCCTGCAAGGACTGCCTGCCTGCGGGTGGCCAGTCTTCGCGTCAACGCGGCTTGGCTGCTCAGGGACGGAGCATCTCGAACAGGTCGGTCTGCCGCGAATACCAACCGGCACCATGCATTCGCCCGATCAACTGCATCGCCTCGATATCGAGGTGGATGCGTTCGGGATCCTTGATGAAGCAATCCTGCACGTGGCACATGAGAACCTCACCGAGCACGGCTACCTGGCTCGGGCCGGTTTCGATGTAGTGGAGCGTGCGGCACTCGAAGGCTGCGGGTGCGCTTGCGACACGCTGGGGGGCGACTGCCAGCGAGGGCAACATCGCGATGCCGGCTGTTTGAGCTTCGTCTCCGTCCGGGGGCAGGTTGGACGAAGTCTGGTTCATTCCTGGCGCATCGCGCTCGCTCACCAGACTGATGACGAACTCGCCGGTGGCGCGAATATTGCTCGCGGTGTCTTTCAGATCGCGGTCCGGCGCCTTGACCAAGCCGATTACGACAACCGGGGGATCGTTCCCGATTGCGTTGAAGAAGCTGAAGGGGGCAAGGTTGGGCACGCCATCGCCCGATTGCGAACTGACCCACGCAATGGGGCGGGGGACGATGCATGAGCCCAGCAGCTTGTATGCATCGCGCGCGCCAAGCTTGCGCATGTCCCAGTGCATGACGTGTGATCCCGTGCTTCAGTAGTTGCCGCCCAGCAGTGCGCCGGCATTCGGCACCATGCGCGCGATCCCGAGCCGGTCAAGCATCTGGTGTGTGGTGCAGACGGCGGCGGAGACAACCGGTATGCCGATCTGGTCCTGCAAGGGCTGGATGATCGGCAGCGAAGGCATCTGGACGCAGGCCGAGGCGACGAATGCGTCGATCCCCGTCCGGTCGACCGTCTTGTAGATTTCGAGCAGCCGCTGCGGATCGTGGCGGCCAACCTCGAGATTGTCCGGGATTTCGAGTGCCGTGTAGTCCCGGACCGTGATCCCCTCGCTTTCGATGTAGTCCACGACGAGCCTGGTCAGCGGCTTCATGTAGGGGCAGATGACCGAAACCGTTTTCGCACCGAGACGGTGCAGGCCTTCGATCAGGGCGCCGGCACTGGTGACCACGGGCGCCGGTGCATTGTTTTCCTGCGTGCGCTGGTGCAGCCGCGCCTCCGAGACGCGGTGATAGCCCTGACCCATGCTCATGATCGCCACGAGACACGCATAGCCCAGCACGTCGACCCGCGCGTCCGACAGTTCGATGGCGCAGCGATCGCTGTCGCGGTCCATGGCCTCGAGTTCTTCCTTGACGACATGCTTCATGCGCATGCGGCTGGAATGGAACGTGAAGCGTTCAGGGAGGATAGCCTCGCGCATGCGCAGCATGGCGGGGATTTCGGTTTCCATGGTCGTGTTGGACGAAGGAACAATCTGTCCAACCCTGAACGAACGTGTCGAGGTCATTCTGGCTATCCTGTGCTGATGCTGGCGGCTCAGTCCTGTTCGGACGGTGCGGAAGGTGCGGCGGGTTCATCACTCACGGTCACGGGGGTCAGGGCCGTGCGATTGACGGACAGGTTGAAGATGTCGAACCTGTTGTAGTGGCCGATGATGTCATGCATCTGCTTGGGCTGAATGCACCGGGCGAGGTCGATCTCGGCGTAGACGATGCCTTCATCGTCGATCAGCGGTTCGCCGACCACCCGGCCGTCCGGCCCGATCACGCCCGAAAAGGCGCTGTTTCGGCGTTCCAGCTTCTCGCGGGCATTCGGAACGAGGGTCTCCATGGCGGTGATGATCTCGTCCGAAATCGTCGAGCAGGAGACGACCGTGAAGACCTTGCCCTCAAACGAATGAGCCATCGCGCGGACCTTGATGGCCTCGGCCATGTCGTAATCGGGCGGCGCGACCGGCAGGGAGATATAGCTGGCGGCATGGACAAGCTCACCCTGTGCCAGCAAGGCAAAGCGGGCGAGCGTATTGGTGTTTTCCCCGCAGGCGAGGGCGCCGATGGGGCCGATGGCGGTGTGATGGACGACAAGGCCCGCGCCATCTCCGGGAGCCCAGGTGAGCTTCTCTGCCCAGGTCGGGACGAGCTTGCGGTGACGCCCGAGGATAGTCCCGTCCGGGCCGATGAAGACGAGCGTGTTGTAGATCGTGCCGAGTGAGACAGGGCTGCGCTCGTTGACGCCGACGATGACATGGACACCGCATTCGCGCGCTGCTTCGCAGATGATCGCAATTTCGGGACCGGGCAGCAGGATCGACGCCCGAACGAGCTTCTCGAACCATGGGCTGCAGGAGACGGGGTCCGTGATCCAGCTCCAGTAAGGGTAGCCAGCCACGAACACCTCGGGAAATACGACCAGCGAAGCGCCATTGTCAGCCGCTTCCCGAATCAGCGATGCCGCCTTCACGCATGTCTCGACAGGGTTCAGGAACACTGGGCTGGTTTGCACGGCAGCGGCCACAAAACGCGGTAAACTCAACATATCGCAGGACTTTCGTGCGGTTGCGCGCAAGCGCCGGATGCTTCTGGCAAGGCTGCTAATGCCCCGTCCTCTCTCTGCACCAGGTTGACACGGTGGCGCAAGATATTTTAAGCTTATAACAAATTCGGCCTTGCCACGGCCGTGATCGAACCCTGAACGACATTCGGAGGCGGCCTTGTCAGACTCAGCTTATGATGCCTATCGCGAGGACGTTCTGGGCCGCGCGAACGTGGCCGATACCGAGGAACTGGTCGAATTCTACAAGGACCTCGAAGGCCAGCACGCTGGCGCTTTGTGGACCGTGGCCAACAAGATCGAACCGTGGGAGCCGGTCACGGAATCGGTGCCGGTGTTGTGGCAGTATGATCGGCTGCGGGATCACGTGCTGCGGGCGCTCGAACTCGTCAGCCCCGAGCAGGCCGGCCGGCGCGTGGTCTATCTCGCAAACCCCGGGCGCCGTGATGTCACCGCTGCGGTCGGCTGGCTGTACACCGGGCTTCAGGTGATGGGGCCGGGCGAACTGGCATCGAGCCACCGCCATTCGGCATCGGCGCTGCGCTTCATCATGGAAGGCAGCGGCGCCTTCACCAATGTCGATGGGCACAAGATGACGCTTGGCCGCAACGATTTCGTGCTGACGCCCAATGGCACATGGCACGAACACGGCGTGGCCGAGGAAGGTACCGTGTGCATATGGCAGGACGGCCTGGATATTCCGCTCATGAATGCGCTCGAGGCCAACTTCTACGAGGTCCACCCCGATCTGCAGCAGGCGGTCAGCTTCCCGATTGATGACTCCACCTCGACATGGGGGAATCCGGCGCTGAAGCCGGCCGGAGAGACGTGGTCGAAACGCTATTCGCCGTTGCTCAAGTACGAGTGGGAACCGACATACGAGGCGCTGGTCAAGTATGCGCGCGTCACCGATGGCTCGCCTTACGACGGCATCCACATGGACTATGTGAACCCGTTTACCGGCGGCGCTCCGATGATGACGATGGGCGCCTCGATGCAGATGCTGCGTCCCGGCGAACATACCAAGGCGCACCGCGAAGTGGGCAGCTTCGTCTACCAGTGCGCCAAGGGTTCCGGCCATTCGATCATTGGCGGCAAGCGCTTTGACTGGAAGGAGCGTGACATTTTCGTGGTGCCATCCTGGATGTGGCACGAGCATGTCAACGGATCCGACGGCGAAGATGCTTGCCTGTTCTCGTTCCACGATCTGCCCACGATGCGGGCGCTCGGGCTCTACCGGTCCGAGGGGCTGGCCGAAAACGGCGGATTTCAGCCCGTCATCTCCTGATCTTCGCATTCCCGAAAGGAAGTATCATGCGCCTTGTTACATATCGCCGCTCCATCGAAGCGGAGGCGCGCCTTGGCGTGCTGGTCGAGGATATGGTCATCGATGTCGCAACGCTCGGTGAACGGGCGGGTTCGCCGCTACCCTCGCGCATGCTTGATTTCATCAAGCTCGGCCCGGTCGCTGTCAGTGAACTGGGGCACCTCCTCAAGGAGGCCGCTGGCCGCTGGCCGGTGAACGGCGCGCTGCCGCTGGCCAGTGTCATCCTGCTTGCGCCAATCCCGCGGCCCGACAAGAACGTGTTCGGCATCGGCCTCAACTATATCGACCATGTCGCCGAGAGCGCGGCAGCGCTGGATACCTCGCCGGACCTGCCGAAGAAGCCGGTCATCTTCTCGAAGCCGCCGACCTCGGTGATCGGGCCGGGCGAAGCGGTCGTCCACCGTGCAGACATCACGCAGCAGCTCGATTGGGAAGTCGAACTTGGCGCAATCATCGGCACCACGGCGCAGCGCGTCAGCCGGGAGAGCGCGCTGTCGCATGTCTTCGGGTACACCGTGCTGATCGACATGAGCGCCCGCGATAACCGCCGCGCCGGTCAGTGGATCTATTCCAAGGGGCAGGACAGCTACTGCCCGATGGGCCCCTGCATCGTCACCGCCGACGAGATTCCCGATCCGCAGACGCTCGATCTGTGGCTCACCGTCAACGGGGTGGAAAAGCAGCGCAGCAACACCAGCCACATGCTGTTCAAGGTCGATGAGCTCATCGCGGACATCAGCCAGGGCATCACGCTCGAGCCCGGCGACATCATCGCGACGGGTACGCCGGAAGGCGTGGGCGCAGGCCGCAATCCGCAGGAATGGGTCTGGCCGGGCGATGTGATCGAAGCCGAAGTCGTGGGTATCGGCAAGCTGCGCCACCCGGTGGTTGCAGGCTGAAGCCACACATCTTGCGCGAAAATCAGGAGGGGCCGGACATTGGGTCGTCCGGCCCCTTCCTTGTGTCCAGCATCTGATGCGCCCGAGCAGATGGCGCTTCGTGCTGCGCTCAGGCGGCGCCTTCGACCAGCTCGGAACAATGGATGCGCGGCCGCATGTCATCGGGCCAGGGCGCGGATTTGCCGCTTGTCAGATCCATGCACACCAGCGTTGCCTTGGCTTCCATCCGCTTGGAATCCGCGCACATCGCCACAACCGTCATGTCCATCGAACTGCGGCCGACACGTTCGACAGTGAGCTCGAAATCGAGATTGTCGCCCAGGCGGCTTGGCGCGCTGAACTTTGCCGCGAGGTCCACGGTCGGAACGCCAAGCTTTCGCTCAAGGTGCATCTGGGCGAAGCCGACGCCGATTTCCCGCGCAAAATACTCCTCGACCGTGGCATTGAGCAGCTCGAAATAGCGCGGATAGAAAACGATTCCCGCAGCATCGACATGCGCAAATCTGACAGTCTGAGTGACAACAAAACTCATGAACCAACCTCATTCTCTGCGCCGATCGACAGCTTCAGCTTCGCCAGAAGCGCAAAAAGTGACTTGAGGTCATCCTCCGACATCCCGGCGAACATCTTGCCGATCCAGATGTTGTGCGCTTCGACAAGATCCTTGAAGTGTGCCCGGCCATGAGGCGTCAGCATGGCGATCGAGCGGCGCCGGTCGTTCTCGGACACTTCCGTCCGCACCAGACCGTCTGCTTCGAGCTGCCTTACCAGCATTGTGACATTGCCGTTCGAGACCAGCAGGAGCCCGGACAGATCGCCCATCGAGATGCCTTCAGGAAATCGCTCCAGCGTCGCAAGCACGTCAAAACGCGGCAGCGTCGTCTCGAACTGCTCAATGAAACGACGCCGCAAGCGCTTCTCGATCGTCGTCGAACAGCTGAGCAAGCGCACCAGTACGCGCACATCTAGCCGGCGGGCCAATTGACCGTCGTATTTCTCCCGGATGGTCGCGGCCAATGCGAATTCCTCTCTGCTCATGACGCCAGGGCGCCATTTCGGTCAGGCAGCTTGTGGTTGCAAGGTACGTTTCAATTGCGCTTGTCCAAGCGCGTATGGAGCAGGGACCGACAGATCATGTCCAGCCATGGCTGCAGCGCGCATTGTCCAGTTCGGATCTGCAAGGTGCGGCCGCCCCAGTGCGACGAGGTCTGCACGCCCTGCCGCGATGATCGAGTTGACGTGATCCGGCTCGTAGATGTTGCCCACCGCGATCGTCGCACAGCGGGCTTCATTGCGGATCTGGTCGGAAAACGGCGTCTGGAACATGCGGCCATAGACCGGGCGCGCGCTCGGGGAGGTCTCACCGGCGGAAACATCGATGATATCCGCGCCGGCGCTGCGAAATGCCGCCGCGATGCTGACAGCTTCTTCCGGTGTAACCCCTGCTGCGCCGACCCAGTCATTGGCGGAGATGCGAACGGCAAGCGGCAGTTCCTCGCCCCATGCCGAACGGACAGCCGCGAAGACTTCCAGCGGGAAGCGAAGCCGGTTCTCGAGACTGCCGCCGTACGCATCGGTGCGGTGATTGAGCAGCGGCGAGATGAAGCTCGACAGCAGGAAGCCATGCCCGGCCTGGATTTCGATCATGTCGAAGCCGGCGTCACGTGCCCGTCTGGCGGCGGCAGCAAATGCGGCAGTCACGCCGTCCATGTCGGCGCGCGTCATGGCGCGGGTGACTTGCCCGCCTGCCGTGTAGGCCACGGCCGAAGCAGCGATGAGCGGCCAGGCGCCAACCTCGAGCGCCACGTCCGGCCGGACATGGCCTGCCTGGGTCGCGCCCCGCGCACCGGCATGGCCGAGCTGGATGCAGACCTTGGCCTGCGAGTTTGTGTGGATGAACGAAACGATGCGTTCCCATCCCTGTGCCTGCTCATCGTTCCAGAGCCCCGGGCAGAAGGGCGTGATACGGCCATCCTCGGTCACGGCAGTCATTTCGACGACCAGCAGTCCGGCTCCACCCATGGCGCGGGCGCCGTAGTGGGCGAGGTGGAAGTCGGTCGGCATGCCGTCGCTCCCCGCGGCGTATGTGAGCACCGGCGAGACCACCACGCGGTTTGCGACCTGAAGCGCGCGCATGCGGAAGGGCGTGAACATCGGCTGCACGGGACGGTTGGCCGGAACCGGGCTCTGGCTCTGGTGGACCTGCAGGTCGGACTGGGTCTGGAACCAGCGCTCCACATCTCCCAGCCAGGCGGCATCTCGCAATCTGAGATTTTCATGGCTCACCCGCTGCGAACGGGTCAGCAGGGAATAGGCAAACTGCTTCGGCGCAAACTCGATGTAACGATCGAGTGTCTCGAACCACTCGGTTGAATTGCGCGCAGAATTCTGGATCTTCAGAACTTCGGTGTGCCGCTCCTTGCGGTATTCCTCCAGCGCTTCGGCCATGCTGGCGCGGTCCTGCGCGATATGAGGCCGGCTCATGACTTCCGCCAGCTTGATCGCGTCTTCAAGGGCGAGTTTCGTGCCCGAACCGATCGAGAAGTGGGCGGTATGGGCAGCATCGCCGAGCAGGACGACGTTGTCGAAGGACCAGCGTTCGCACAGCACCCGGCGGAAATTGATCCAGGCCGCCGAACCGCGCAGGTGACTGGCATTGGTCATCAAGGGATTGCCATCGAGATGGCGGGCAAAGATCCGCTCGCATGCCGCGATGGCCTCGGCCTGCTCCATCTGGTCGAAACCCAGACCCTTCCACGTCGCCTCGGAACACTCGACAATGAAGGTGGAGCAGGTCTCGTCAAACCGGTAGGCGTGCGCCCAGATCCAGCCAGCCTCGGTCTTCTCGAAGATGAACGCAAAGGCATCGAACAGCTTGGCGGTGCCCAGCCAGACGAACTTGTTGGCCCTGGTCTGGATGTCGACGCCGAAATGCTCCGCATAGTCGGTGCGGATGCGGCTGTTGATGCCATCGCAGGCGACGATCAGATCGTAATCCGCCCACTTGGAGAGGTCGGAATCGAACTCCGTCTCGAAGTCGAGCCGCACACCAAGCTCGCGCGCACGGTCCTGCAGGATGTTGAGCAGGCGCTTGCGGCCGATCCCGATGAAGCCATGCCCTCCGGACCGCTCGACATGATCGCCAACGATCACCTCGATGTCGTCCCAGTGCGCGAATTCACGCTCGATGACCGCCGCACTCACCGGATCGTTGGAGCGCAGGTTCGCCAGCGTCTGATCGGAAAAGACCACGCCCCAGCCAAAGGTATCACCAGCGCGATTGCGTTCGACAACGACCACATCGTGGCGCGGGTCGCGCAGCTTCATCGAGATGGCGAAGTACAGACCGGCAGGTCCGCCACCCAGGCAAGCTACTTTCATCGATCACACTCCTGTGTTTTAACCTTAAAACATTTAGGCAGAAAATGACAAGGGGATCGGCGCCGACGACAATGAGGGCAACGCGGGGCGCACCATCCCGCCAAATTCATTTCAAGCTTAAACTAACTGGTTTGCCCTGTCCAGTGGCCGTGCGGGCAGGGCCCGATCAGGCCCCCAAATCAAGCTTCGTCGAGATTGCGGTAAAGCCGGTCCAGCAAATCGATCAGTACATCGAAATCCGCAGCGGACATGTCGCCGATGACCAGATGATAGATCGGCGAGGTCACCTCGCGCGCCTGGGCCAGCTTGGCCTCGCCAAGTGCGGTGAGATGAACTTCGGTCACCCGCGCATCGGCAGGGCTCACGGCAGATCGCACCAGACCGGCTGCGCTCATGCGCTGGACGATGCGTGTCATGGTGGACAGGGGAATGACGGCGGAATCGGCGAGATCGCGGACGCCCCGAGGATTGGATTCGCCCAGCACCATGAGGACGCGCCAGTTCGGTATATCGAGGTCGATGCTTTTCAGCCTGCTCTCGATCACCTGATTGTACCGGCTCGTCAGGCGGTTGACGAGGTAGAACGGATAGCTCGACACCTGGAATTGCGGCGTGCCGGGATCACCGAGCGGCCTCTTGTCCAACGTTCACCCTTCCTCACACTGATCCGTTCCCGATGCCTGACCCAGAAAACGTGGATCTGCAATCTTTTTTAGTTGCAGATGCACGTTTTCTGGGTCAGCATGACCCCATTGCGTCCCAGGGAGGGTTTCATGTCTGAATCAACGCTTGCACGGTTTGCTCTCGGGGTTGCCTCTGGCGCTATTCGAACGATCGACCTTACGCAGTCGCTGTCCGAAGATACTCCGGTTCTCGTCCTCCCTGAACCGTTCGGGCAGACGGCGCCGTTCAGCCGGCAGGAAATCTCGGCCTACGACGAGCGCGGCGTTGCCTGGCACTGGAACAACTTCACGACCGGCGAGCACACTGGCACCCACTTCGATGCCCCGGTTCATTGGGTCACGGGCAAAGACCTGCCGAACAACACGGTCGATGCCATTCCCGCCGCGCACTTCGTGGGCGAAGCAGTGGTGATCGACGCTTCGCAGGAAGCCGCAGCCGATCCCGATTTCGTCCTCACGGCCGATTTCATAAAGGCGTGGGAAGCCAGGCATGGTGCGGTGCCAGCCAAGAGCTGGGTCCTGCTGCGCACTGACTGGTCGAAGCGCACGGGCGATGCCTACACGAACCGGCGCGAAGATGGTGCGCATACGCCCGGTCCTGATCCCGAGGCGATGCGCTACCTGATCGACGAGCGGGGCATCATCGGCTTCGGCGTGGAGACGATCGGGACCGATGCGGGGCAGGCCCATCTCATGGACCCGGCCTATCCGGCGCACACCCTGCTCCATGGTGCGGGCCTCTATGGTCTCCAGTGCCTTGAGAACCTCGATCAGCTACCGCCGACCGGAACCGTGATCGTGGCAGCGCCGCTCAAGATCGTTGGCGGCTCGGGCAGCCCGCTGCGCGTGCTCGCCTTCGTCGAGGGCTGATTAGTGGCAGAGCGGTCGTTCAAGAAGGAGGTCGAGCAGCTCCGCCTCGGTGATGGGGATGTCTTCGAAGGAGAAGGCATCCTCGCGGTCACCAAGGCGCTGCTGCAGGCGGGGGTAGCCTATGTCGGCGGCTACCAGGGCTCGCCGATCAGCCATCTCATGGACGTTTTTGCAGACGCCGATCCGCTGCTGCGCGAGCTTGGTGTTCACTTTGAATCAAGCGCGAGCGAAGCGGCGGCAGGCGCCATGCTTGCGGCATCGATCAATTATCCCTTGCGCGGAGCGGTCGCCTGGAAATCGGTTGTCGGCACCAATGTGGCGTCCGATGCCCTGTCCAATCTCGCCTCCGGCGGGGTCAAGGGCGGCGCGCTCATCATCATCGGCGAGGACTACGGCGAAGGCTCCTCGATCATGCAGGAGCGCACCCACGCCTTCGCGATGAAATCACAGATGTGGCTGCTCGATCCGCGGCCCAACCTGCCGATGATGGTCGACATGGTCGAGAAGGGCTTCGAGCTTTCCGAGGCTTCGAACACGCCGGTCATGATCGAAATGCGCGTCCGAAGCTGCCATATGACCGGCAGTTTCGTCGCGCGCGACAATCGCCGCCCGGCGATGACCGTCGGCGAGGCCGCCGCCAATCCCACCCGCGACCTCGACCGGATCGTGCTGCCGCCGGCGAACTTTCTCCACGAGATCGAGAAGGTCGAAAAGCGCTGGCCGGCGGGTCAGGCCTTTGTCCGCGACAATCGCCTGAACGAATGGTTCGGTCCCGAGCGGGACGATATCGGCATCATCGTGCAGGGCGGGCTGTTCAACACGCTCAACCGCGCGCTCGAGCTTGCCGGTCTGTCCGATGTATGGGGCGGGGCCAAGGTTCCGATCTACTGCCTCAATGTCGTCTATCCGATCATCCCCGAAGAGGTCACGGCGTTCTGCGCGGGCAAGAAAGCCGTGCTCGTTCTGGAGGAGGGGCAGCCGGAATTCATCGAGCATGAGCTCAACACCCTGCTGCGGCGGGCAGACCTCAATACGCGCGTTGTCGGCAAGGACGTCATGCCGCGTGCGGGAGAATACTCCGGGCAGGTCATCGGTGATGGCCTCGCCAAGTTCTTCGCGGCCTGGGCACCCGGACGCATTGCGCCGCAAAGCAAGGTTGCCACGCCTGAACCCGAACTGGCCAAGGAGGTCCCGCAGCGCCCGGCTGGCTTCTGCACCGGCTGTCCGGAACGGCCGATCTTCTCGGCCATGAAGCTGGTCCAGAAGGAGCTTGGGGCGCTTCACGTCTCAGCGGACATCGGCTGCCACCTGTTCTCGATCCTGCCGCCGTTTCACATCGGCAACACGACCATGGGCTATGGCCTCGGCTCCGCCGGTGCTTCGGCGTTCAAACCGAGCGAGGGCGGCAAGCGCGCGGTCGCCATGATGGGCGATGGCGGCTTCTGGCATAACGGCCTCACCTCGGGCATCGGCAATGCCGTGTTCAATCAGGATGATACGGTCACCATCATCGTCGACAATGGCTATTCGGCGGCGACGGGTGGGCAGGACATCCTTTCGTCCCGCGCCAGCAACGAAATCCGGACGACCAATCATCCGATCGAGAAGGCTGTCCGCGGCATTGGTGTGAAGTGGGCCCGGACCCTGACGCGCACCTACGATGTGGCGCGCATGCGCGATACGCTGCGCGAAGCGCTGACCTCGAAAGAGGCGGGGCCGAAAGTCATCGTCGCGCAATCGGAGTGCATGCTCAACAAGCAGCGCCGCGTGAAGCCCTTTATCGCCAAGGCCGCCAGGGAAGGAAAGCGCGTCGTGCGGGAACGGTTCGGCGTCGATGCCGAGACCTGCACTGGCGATCACGCCTGCATTCGCCTCTCCGGCTGCCCATCGCTGAGCATTCGCCCCAATCCCGATCCGCTCCGTTCGCATCCGGTGACCCATATCGACAACAGCTGCGTCGGCTGCGGCAATTGCGGCGAGGTGGCGCACGCCGCCGTGCTGTGCCCGTCGTTCTGGAAGGCTGAAGTCGTCATCAACCCCGGACGCTGGGAGCAGCTGGCCCATCGGTTCAGGCGGTGGGTCATCGGCTGGCTGCAGCGCTCGCACAGCCGCCAGATTGCAGCGAGGGCTTTCTGATGGACACGGCTTTGGGACGCAGTGACCGCATCACGATTGCCGTCCTCGCGCTTGGCGGTGAAGGTGGCGGCGTGCTGGCCGACTGGATCCAGGATGTCGGGCGCGCCAACGGCTACCGGGTGCAGGGCACCTCGGTGCCGGGCGTCGCGCAGAGGACGGGATCAACCGTCTACTACATCGAAATGGTCAGGGCAGGGGATGGCGGTGCCAATCGCCCCGATCCCGTCCTCGCCATGATGCCGGTGCCGGGCGACGTCGACATTGTCATTGCGTCCGAACTCATGGAAACCGGCCGGGCGATCCTGCGCGGGTTCGTCAGCAAGGACCGGACCACGCTGATCGGGTCAACGCACCGGGTCTATGCGATTTCCGAGAAGTCCAGCCTCGGCGATGGCACCGGGGCAAACGGGCGCATTCTCGATGCCGCGAGCCGGAGAGCGGCCCGGTTCATCGGCTTCGACATGGCCGCCGCCGCCCACGAGAGCGGCAGTGTCATCAGCTCCATCATGTTCGGGGCGCTCGCGGCCAGCCGCGCTCTTCCGTTCGACCGGGATACTTTCGAGGCCGCCATTCGCGAGGGCGGAAAGGCCGTCGAGGCCAATCTCGGCGGTTTCTCCGCGGGCTTCGAGAGGGCCGTATCGGGAGACCCTGCCGCTCAGGATGCTGCTGCCCCCCGCCAGCCCACGACTGAGGCCGGGCGCGCGCTGCATCAGCGGATAACGGCCAACCTGCCGCAATCGGCGCACGCACTTGCCATCGAGGGCGCGGCCCGCCTGATGGACTGGCAGGATGCCCGGTATGCCTCGCTGTACCTGGACCGGCTCGAAAGCCTGCATGGCGTCCATGCCGATCTGGTGGAGCCTGCGGCACGTCATCTTGCCCTGTGGATGGCCTATGACGACACGATCCGCGTGGCTGATCTCAAGATCCGGTCCGTGCGGCTTGACGGGGTCGCCAAGGAAGTCGGGACGAAGCCGGGCCAGTTGCTGAGCGTGACCGAGTACATGCATCCGAGGCTGCAGGAAGTCTGCGAGACACTGCCGGCAGGGCTGGGCGAGGCCATTCTGGCGAGCCCCACGCTCTCCCGCTGGCTGGCACCGCTTTTCCGGCGCGGCCGCCATGTGACCACGACGAGCCTGCGCTGGTATCTCATGCTGCGCGGGCTTGCGGCGCTCAGACCGATCCGGCGCCGCAGCCTGCGCTACCGCATCGAGCAGGAGCGGATCGAGCGCTGGCTTGGTCTGGTTGCAGACACGGCCCGTGCCGATCCCGCTGCAGCCGTTGAATTGCTGGCCTGCCAATCACTGATCAAGGGCTATTCGGATACGTTCGAACGCAGCCTGCGCAGCTTCGAGACGGTGATCGAGGCCGCGCGCGAGAAGCTGATTGGCCGAGCCGATGCCGCAAGCCAGATCGCGGCCTTGCGCAAGGCCGCTCTGGCCGACGAGGAAGGCACGGCGCTGGGCTGCGCGATCAAGGGGCTTGAACCGCACAGGACCGTCGCCTGAGCTGACCGTGCTTCGGCCGCCAGGGAAGGGCGCGAGCCTCGCGGTTTGAGCGAGGCTCGCTTGCCGTTCTAGGCGGTGAACAGGTTCGCGTAGGCCTTGCGCAGTTCTGCCTTCAGCACTTTGCCCATCGCGTTGCGTGGGAACTCCGGCACGATGCGGATCGCCTTGGGCTGCTTGAACCGCGCGAGCTTTTCGGCGGCAACCGCCTCGATCACCGCGGGGTCCATATCGGGCTGCTCTGCCGTCACCAGAGCGACCACCGCCTCGCCGAAATCGGGGTGCGGTACGCCGATGATGGCAACGTCCGTCACGCCTTCCACGTCGGCGAGGACCATTTCAAGCTCGGCCGGATAGATGTTGAACCCGCCCGAGATGATCAGGTCTTTCGAGCGGCCCGCAATCGTCAGCCGTCCGCTGGCATCGCGAAAACCGGTGTCGCCGGTCACGAAGAAGCCGTCCGGACCGATCGCTTCCGCCGTCGCTTCGGGGCGGCGCCAGTAACCGGCACACAAGTTCGGACCGCGGATCTCGACTTCGCCGACTTCGCCGGGAGGCAGCTCCTGCCGACCTTCACCGCCGACCACGCGCAGTTCGACGCCCGTGAGCGGATAGCCCACTGTTCCGGCGATGCGGCCATCCTGCTCATAGCGGTTGGAGGTGATCATCACGGCCTCGGTCATGCCGTAGCGCTCGAGGATGCGCTGCCCGGTGCGCTCCTCGAAAGCGGTGAACACCGATGGCAGCAGCGGTGCGGAACCGCAGACAAACAAACGGATGTTCGCCGTGATCTCGCGCGTGAAGTCCGCAAGGTCGAGCAGGCGGGTGTAGAATGTCGGAACGCCCATGAACACGCTGACCGTCGGGAGCAGCGCGACGATCTTGGCCGCATCGAAGCGGCCAAGCAGGTGCACCGTCGCTGCGCTGTAGAGCCCGAGATGGAGCGCCACGAACAAACCGTGGGCATGAAACAACGGCAGTGTGTGGAGGATCGAGTCCGCGTCCGAGAAGCGCCATGCCTCATGGAGCGCCGCCACGTTCGACGAGAGATTGCGGTGCATCAGCATCGCGCCCTTGGGCCGGCCCGTGGTGCCCGACGTGAAGAGGATCGCGGCGAGATCGGTTTCGGCCATTTCCTCGACCGCCAGATCCGGCGCCAGTTGCGCGGCGAGCTGCGAGAGCGAGCCTGAGCCATCCGCTTCGAGCGTGGCGCGGGCAATGCCGTCTTGCGCGGGCGGGACTGCGGTGGCCGAGCTGTGGACCAGCAGCACCGGGTCCGCGTCCTCGACCAGCAGGGCCACTTCGCTCGGCGTATAGGCCGGGTTCAGCGGCACGAAGGTTGCGCCGACGGCGAGGACGGCGAGGTAGGTCAGCGCGAAATGCGGCGAGTTCTCGGCCTTGACCATGACGCGGTCGCCGCGCTTGACGCCCAGTGCGATCAGTGCGGCGCGGTACTGCCCGATGCGCGCGGGCAGTTCGCCAAAAGTGCAGACTGTCTCACCATTCCAGATCAGCGCCGGTTTGGCTTCATGTCCGGCGTGGCGCGACAGAAAGATGGCGACGAGATTTGCGTTCATGGCCTTGCTTTCTCAGGCTTGGGATGCCCGTCCATAGAGCGCGCTGACAGCCCCGCAAAGGCGGACGTCTCATAATGTGAATTGTGGGGCGGTCGCCCGGCGCGGTTGCTCGGCTGGCCCGAAGCACCCCGCGCCGGGCGCCTTGCGATCACTCGTTGCAGTGATCCGCCACGAGCCGGCGGAACAGCGGCCCATGCTCGATCATCGTCCAATGGCCGCACTTCGCGATCGTGTGGAGCTGCGAATTGGGCAGGTGCTGGTGCAGGTTCCACGAAACGAGTGGATCGACCACGCGGTCGTCGCGGCCGTGGACGAGCAGGATCTCGTGTTGGATCGTCTGCAGCACGTTGATCGGCAGGCACTGGGCATCGAGCCAGCGCTGGCGCGGCGCGGGAAACAGCTTGTGGAAGTGGTCGAGCGCGCCGGGCCGCGAACAGGCCTTGAGCCGCATCGCCACGAGTTCATCGGTAATCAGCGCCTGGTTCCATGCCATCACGCTCATCGCCTGCTTCATGTGCTCAGGGGTGGGCTTGAAATCCCACAGCAGTTCGAGGTTCTCGTTGACACGGACAGGCCAGCCGCCGGGGCCCATGAGCACCAACCGGTCGAACCGGTCCGGGTGTCTGGCCGCGAGCCAGAGCGCCAGAGAACCGCCGAAGCTGTTGCCGACGACATGGGCCTTCTGGATCCCCAGACCATCCATCAGCGCGATGATCTGTTCTACCCACGAGTCCATGAAGCGGAATGTGAAGTCGGCTGGTGTTTCGGTGTAGCCGAAGCCGACGAGGTCCGGCGCGATGACCTGGAACCTGTCCTGCATCGCCGGGATGAACGTTCGCCAGTTGGCCCATGCGCAAACCCCTGCGCCCGAGCCGTGAAGGACGAGCATGGCAGGCCCGCTGCCGGCCACATGGACATTGGTTCGGTAGCTGCCGGTCTGCACGAACTGGCCAATTTCGGGGTTATCGCTCATGCCATCTCTCCGCCCAGGGTTTTGCATCGAAAGTCTATCGATGTTCTATCGCTGCGATAGCGCGTGCCGAGCGGAACCTCAAAATGTTTCTGGACAGGTCGGCAATTTAGTTTAAGCTTTAAATAAATCGAGGGTTCGGAAATCCAGAGATCGGTGTGCATGCAGACCAGGCAAGCCTTTGACGGACAACGGCGGGACCAATACGGGCCGGACAGGCGGACCTTGCTGAAGGCCGCCGGAATCGGCCTGTTCGCCTTCAATGTCGCCGGCATCGAGGCGCTGCTCTCACCCGCTGAAGCGCGCGCGCGGCGCGCTGCTCTTTCCGTACTCTCCGCCGAAGATGCGGCGCTGCTCGAAGCGTTCGGAGAAGCGCTGGTGCCCGGGGCACGCGCCGCCGGGATCGCGCATTTCGTCGATGCCAACCTTTCCCGCCCGCACCATGAGTCTTTGCTGACGGTGCGCTACCTCGATGTGCTGCCGCCGCACGATGCGTTCTACAGGGCAGGGCTCGCGGCGCTCGATGGGGCGAGCCGCGCGGCGCTGGGGGTTCCGTTCGTGCAGGCTTCCGCAGCCGCCGCCAAGCCGCTGATCGCCGCCATGCTGCCGGGCACGATAGCGCCGTGGCAAGGTCCGCCGGCTGCGCTGTTCTACCTTGCCGTGCGCAGTGATGCCGCAGACCTCGTCTACGGCACGCGCGCCGCTTACGACCGCATGCAGGTGCCCTATCTGGCACACATCGATCCGCCGAGTGACTGGTAGGCGCATGACCGGGAGCCACACAGCCAGCATGCAGGCGCCGAAGCGGACCGACGCCGTCATCGTGGGGGCCGGTGCCGCCGGAAACCTGTTTGCCGCCGTGCTTGCCGAAGCGGGCAAGTCCGTGCTCGTCCTCGATCCCGGCCCGGCTTGGAAGTCCGGCGATCTTTACAGCTCATCGATCTGGTCGCGGCGGCTGCGCTGGGGTGGTCCGCCTGTCGAATCGACCGGGGCGAATGCCTTCGGCGCGGGCTTCAACATGGGGTGGGGCACCGGCGGTGCGGCGCTGCACCACTACGGCACCTGGCCGCGCCTGATGCCCACCGATTTCACGATGAAGTCCGAATTCGGCAAAGGGCTCGACTGGCCGATCGGCTATAAGGATCTGCGCCCGTTCTACGACCGTGTGCAGGAAGAAGTCGGCGTATCGGGCGATGCCGAAGCGGAAGTCTGGCGTCCGGCGGGAGCGCCCTATCCGCTGCCCCCGCTGCAGCAGTTTGCGCAGGCCCGCCTGCTCGCGAAGGGCTTCCATGCCAAGGGCATGAAGACGGCGCCGAGCCCGATGGCCATCCTTTCTGAGGACTACAAAGGCCGGCCAGCCTGTCTCTATGACGGATGGTGCGATGCGGGTTGTCCGATCGGCGCTCTCGCCAATCCGCTGGTGACCTACCACCCGCGCGCGGTGAAGGGCGGCGCGCGCTTCGTGAACGGCGCGCATGTGACGCAGCTGATCCCCGGCAAAACCGCACGGCAGGCGGCTGGCGTCGAATATGTCGACAGCACCGGAACCACGCGCACCGCACTGGCGGACATTGTCATTCTCGCCGCTTCGACCGTCTCCAACCCGGCCATTCTGCTGAACAGCAAGGGCGGCGACTGGACCAACGGTGCGGGCAACGGGTCCGGCCTCGTCGGCCGCTACTTCATGACACATTCCATCGCCTCGGTTTACGGCTTCTTCGATGACGAGGAGACCGAAAACTACATGGGCGTGACCGGTGCGCAGGCCACGAACATGGACCACTACGGCAAGCAGAGCCTCGGCGGAGGGGCATTCGGCAGCCTGCAGTGGCAGCTTGCGCCGACGATGAAACCCAACGATCTCCTCGGCGTTGCCATGGCCCGTGCGGACCTGTTCGGTGCTGATCTGACTGCCTTCATGGAGCGCGCGGTGCATCACCTCGCGGTCATGTTCGGTTTCGGCGAAGGTCTCCCCCTGCTTGAAAACCGGATCGAACTGTCGGACCGGATTGGCCCGGGCGGCACGAAGACCCCGCGCGTGGTGCACAGTTTCGCCCCGGAATCCGTGAAGGTCTCTGAAATGGCGGCCGAGCTCGGACTTGGCATCATCACGGCTGGCGGCGCGAGCGAGCCCTGGGCGGGTCCGATGGCGACGGCGCACATGATGGGAGGCACGATCATGGGCAAGGACCCGCACGCCTCGGTGACGGACAGCTTTGGACGCAGCCACGAGATCGACAATCTGGTGATCGCCGGCCCCGGCCTGTTTCCGACCGCAGGGGCGATGAACCCCAATTTCACCAACCACGCGCTTGCGCTGCGCAGTGCGGAGCACCTGGTTGAACGTTGGCTCTCATGATGTGAGATCAACACGAGGACATTAAATTGACTTTCTATTGAAGTTTGCCATCATCACATGGCGACAAAAGGCCCGACGCACGGAAGAATGCGCGGGGAACGACCGGACCGCAGGCACCGGAACAGACAAGACGGACAACGGGCACCCGGGCGATGAGCCAAGGGGGGAAAGGGGAGTATCATGGGAAGCATCACAAATCTGACGCTCAGCGCATGCGCGGGCACGCTGGCAATGGCTTGGGCGCTGCCCGCCATGGCGCAGGAAACGCCGCCGCAGGCTGCGCAGGAAACCGCTGCGCAGGACAATTCGGTGCTCAACGGCGAAATCGTCGTGACGGCGCAGAAGCGGTCGGAAAACGTCCAGAACGTCGGCATTGCGATCACCGCCTATTCGGGTGACCAGCTCCGCGCGCTCGGCATCCAGCGCAGCGCGGATGTGGCCAGCTTCTCGCCGGGTGTTTCGATCTCGGGCAGCCTTGCCGGGCAGAACACCCAGTTCACCATCCGCGGCGTCGTCCAGAACGATTTCAACGACATCGTCGAAGCTCCCAACGCGGTCTACCTCGATGAAGGCTATATCGCGATCGCGCAGGGCCAGTCCTTCGCGGTGTTCGACATCGACCGCGTCGAAGTGCTGAAGGGCCCGCAAGGCACGCTGTTCGGCCGCAACGCCACCGGCGGCCTGATCCACTACATCAGCCACCTGCCCTCCCTGTCGAAGTGGGAAGGCTATGCCGATGCCCGCTATGGCATCATGGACAGCACCGGCAATCCCGGCGTGTTCACGCTGGAAGGCGCGGTCGGCGGGCCGCTGAGCGACAAGATCGCGGTGCGCGCCGCTGGCCGCTGGAACAAGCAGGACCCCTATCTCAAGAACCTCTATCCGCGCGGCGCGGTGGGCGCAGCGCCCGGGCCGGGCGCGGGTGCGGACCTTGGCAACGATGATACGCTGGCGGGCCGCTTCACGATCCTGCTGGAGCCGAGCTCGACCACCCAGTTCATCCTTTCGGCCAATGGTTCGCGATCCAAGGTCAACACCGGCCCCTATACCCAGAAGGCGACAATCGCGCAGTTCGATGCAAACGGCGAGCTGATCAACGTGCTGGATGCCGGGCCTAATGAGACCCGCGCGTCCATCGGCGTGCCCGGCGGGCCGAACGTAATCAACGGCGATGCCGGCTCCGACCTCAACAACGACGGCATCTTCGGCGGCCCCGGCGAAATCTATGGCCGCGCTCCGGGCGCAGACTTCTTCGGCTACCGGGCTCCGGACCCCAAGACGCGGACCCTTTCCAGCGACTTCGCGTTCAAGAATCAGGGCCATGTCGATACCTGGGGCGCAAACCTGCGCGCCAAGTTCGAGCTCAACGACAATCTCACGCTGTCGTCGGTCACCGACTACAAGAACTTCAAGAAGCTGCTGTTCATCGACGTCGATGCTGGCCCCGCCAACCAGCTGGCCAACTATGGCAATGTCGATGCCGAGAGCTTCACGCAGGAACTGCGCCTCAATGGCAAGGCCGACCGCCTGAACTGGGCAGCAGGCGTCTATTTCCTGCATATCGACAACCTCTCGAACAACGGCCTCAAGGCACCGCTCGGCGGCCTTGTTCCGGGTAATCCGATCGATATCGCCTCGATCGGCCACCTCAAGACGACCAGCTACTCGGCATTCGGACAGGTCGATTATGACTTTACCGACCAGTTCCGCGTGATCGTTGGCGCGCGCGTGATCCGTGAGAAGAAGGACTACGACTTCGTTCAGCAGCTGTTCGTCTCGCCCGATCCGATGGCGATCCAGCCGCCGCAGACCGTGCCCGGCTTCCCGCTGACCATCGGGCCGACCTATCCGGGCGGCGTGCCGACGCCCTATGCCGACAAGGATGCGCAGACGCTGTGGGCAGGCAAGGTGCAGTTCGAATATCGCCCGGCTGATGGCACGCTGCTCTATTTCGGTGTGAACCGCGGCGTGAAGGCAGGCAGCTACAACGCCCAGCTCAACGGCGGTCTCGCTACGCCCGATTCCGCGATCCGGTACGGCGCGGAAACGCTGTGGTCCTATGAAGGCGGCTTCAAGCTCTCGATGCTCGACAACAAGGTCCGGCTGAACGGCGCGGTCTATTACTACGACTACAAGAACAACCAGTCGTTCCTGTTCACCGGCGTGGCGGGCCTTGTCATCAACGCCGATGCGCGGACGTATGGTGCGGAAATCTCGCTGCAGGCGAACCCGATCCCAGGGCTCGACATGGCGCTGACGTTCTCGCAGTTCGACGCCAAGGTGAAGGACGTGCCGCTGCGCGTAGGCGGCCCGATCCGCAAGGATCTGAAGCCGACCTATGCGCCGGAAACGCAGGCTTCGGGCATCATCCGCTATGGCTGGGACATGTTCGGCGGCGAGATGGCGGCGAATGCCAACGTCTCCTACTCGTCCTCGTTCTTCTACAACTTGCGCAACTTCGATGCGGACAAGTTCGGCGGCTTTGCCAATGTCGATCTTGGCCTGAACTGGACTTCGGCGAGCAAGATGTTCGAAGTTGGCTTGCGCGTGGACAACGCGACCAACAAGCTCATCGGCCTGCAGGGCTATGACCTTGCCGGGCTGTGCGGGTGCAACGAAGTGTCGTACCGGCTGCCCCGCGTGTTCTCCGTGCGCACGCGTGTCAGCTTCTAGTCTTCTGGTGGCCCCTGCCTGATCGCAGGCGGGGGCCACCACATTTGCAAGGAAACACCCCGCGTGGCCGCCATCAAGCGCATCCTGATGATCGTTCCGGTTCCGGTGCCGGCCTTCGCGCTCCCCGGATTTGTCAGCCAGATCCCGCACGAACTGATCCGCCCGGACATCGCCATCGATTTCGTGGGGTGCCGCAACGGCGCGAACCTGATCGATTCCCCTTACGAACAGGCCCTTGCGGATACGTGGGTGCTTGAGGCCGGAGCGCGCGCGCAAGAGCAGGGCTATGCCGCGGTCTGCATCAACTCGATGAGCGACAGCGGACTTGCGGCGCTGCGTTCGCGCCTCACGATCCCGGTTGTCGGACCGGGCCGTTCGTCGTTCTTTCTCGCGGCTGATCTGGGCAAGAAATTCTCGGTTCTGACGATGTGGAAGCGCTGGCACTCGCTCTACGAGAAGCTGGCGCTGGAAACCGGGCTTGGCTCGCGCCTCGTCTCGATCCGCGACATCGACGTGCGGCCCGATACCGCCGAACTTCTCGCGGGCAAGGAAGACATCGTCTTCGCCAAGCTCAAGGCCGAGGCCCGCAAGGCCATCGACGAGGACGGCGCCGATGTGCTGATCCTTGGCTCCACCACGATGCACCAGTCCGCCACGTGGCTTGCCTCGCAGGTCGAGGTGCCGGTGCTCAATCCAGGGCTGGTCGCCTTCAAGCAGTGCGAGATGCTCATCGATCTTGGCCTCGCGCAGTCGAAGAGCACCTATTTCGCGCCCGAGACCGCCAAGGACGACCTGCTGGACCCGGTGGCATCGCTTTTTCCATGATGAGACCTTGCGGCGCCGGGCAAATAGTGCCCGGCCTAGACGCAGCCTTGTCTGCATGACCCGCTTGCTCGATAAGGCCGCCACGTCGCCTCTCAGGAGCACACGGACCACCATGAAATCCGAGTATTATCGCAATTGGCACCTCGCCAAGGACGAGACCGAGTTCAAGGTCACCGAAATGGAATTCGCGCTGATGCGCGTGATCGAGGCGTTTGCGCGCTGGGTCGCGGCAGCGGACGAGATCGTCGGCCTGTCAGAGCTGAAGCATGCCGAGCACGTGATCCTGCATGTGATCCGCATGCAGAACCGGCCCAAGAGCGGCGCCACGATCGCCCGGCTGCTCAACCGGGATGACCTGCCCAACATCCAGTACAGCTTGCGCAAGCTCGAAAGCTCGGGCCTGATCCACAAGAACAAGGAGGTGGGGACAAAAAATCACACCTACTCTATCACCAAGATGGGCGAGCGGCTGACCAACGAGTATTCGAAGCTGCGCAGCGATATCCTGATGCGCAAGTTCCGCAGCTTGACCGACTTTGACGAGCGGGTCGAGAATGCCACGGAACTGCTTTCGATCATCACCGGAATCTACGAGGAATCCGCGCGCACTTCGGTCACGCTCAACCGCGCCAGCGACGACTAGGCCGCGGCTCCTATAGCCCCAGCTCGCCTCGCGGCCGCATCAGGGTATCGATGCAGGCGTAGAGGATCTTTTCGAGGCAGGGCATCAGATCAGGCACATACGTTGCGCCCATGCCGCCGAGCCCTTCTGCGATCGGTTCGGGCGAGCCTTCCGCCGGCCAGGGCCAGCCGATCCGCGCTGTGGGTACGCCGAGGCGCCGCAGCGCCGCGCCGTCGGTCTGTCCGCCCAGTGGATCGGGGGTGAGGTAGGGGCGGTTCTCGATCGTCTCCCACCCGCGCCGGCAGGACTGGATGATCCAGTTGTCGGGATCGGTGGTGCCGCCCGGGGTCGAACCGTACATCTCCCAGTCGCAGTCAATCTCGGGGAAGCGCGCGGCCAGATCCAGCATGAACGCCTCGAACTGCGCTTTCACTTCAGCCGGCGTGGTGCGCGGGCTGATGCGCACGTCGAAGAAGATCTCGGTGACGGCAGTGGGGAAGGCGGGGCGCTCGGGCCATCCGCCGCGTACGCCGGCGATCCAGCCGTGGGGGTAGATATCGCCCGAGCGGTTCTTCTCGGCATAATCGATCAGCCACTGTTCAAGCTCGAGGATCACCGTGGCGGCGGGAACCACCGAACTGCGGAACGCGGGCAGTCCGCGCGGCACACCGGCATAACCGAGCGTGCCCTTCACCTGGATCTTGAACCAGCCCATGCCCGGTTCTTCGTGATAGACCCAGTTCCACGGCTTCATGATGATCGCGAAATCGGGTGCCATGCCGCGATTGAGCAAGTGGTGGACGCCGTGGCTCATCCCGGCGTTGTCGCGCTGGGGTATCGTCACGGGCATGCCGCCATCGGCGAAGCCGACATTGAGCGTGCCCACCATCGGCACATCAGCCTCGATCAGCGCGGTGGCAACTTCGAGCAGGCTTGCGACCATTGCCTTGGGATTGGAGGAGCCGAGGCCATAGACCCAATCACCGACCATCTTCGCCGAGGGGCGCAAGTCGGCGAACTGTTCGGGGCCTGCCCAAGGGAAATCGGTCTCGTCGCCTTCAAGGTGCGTATCGATCGGCGCGTAGAGCAGCAGGGTGGCGCCGCCGCCCGAGCCGCGCTTTTCGCCCAGCACGTTGGACGAGATCGGCGTCATCGGATCAAGCTTGGGGGCAAGACCCACTTTCGCCATGTAGTCCGCCACGAACTCGGCCGCGCCCCGCGTCGCGCCGGTGGGCGAATGAATATCGGTGATATCGAACAGGAGCTGCTTGAGCCGCGCCGGATCGAGACGAGCCCGGGCGCGGGCGTAGGCCGCTTCCATTTCGGGCGTGAAGGGCGCCGCTGCGGTGGGTTCCATGTTCAAATCTCCCTGATCGCGGCGAGGGCTTCGATGGCCCTCGCATTGGAAAGCAATTGCCGGTCCGTGCCCGGCGCGCCGATCACCTGCAGCCCCAGCGGCAGACCGTCTTCGCGCCACGCGGCGGGGAAGCCCAGGCAGGGCGCTCCGAGTGCGGTCCATATGCGCTGGAACACCGGGTCGCCGGTTGCGGCGAGCCCGGCTGGGGCCGCATCGGGGGCGCCGGGCACGAGCAGCAGGTCCACGCCCGCGAACACGTCTGCCGCCAGAGCCTTGCATTGCTGCTGCACAGCCAGCGCGGCCTGATGGTCTGCCTCGCTCTCCGCCGCTCCGGCATCGATCATCGCGGCGAATGCGGGGCTGACCAGCGCGGAATGATCGCGCCGGATGTGCCCCATGACCATCGATGCCTCGCGCCGGTGGATCAGCGCCTGCGCTGCGCCGAGCCGTTCGAACGGGGCGGGCAGGTCGTGGTCCTGAACGGCATGTCCCGCCGCGCGCAGTACGTTGGCACAGGCGAGGAAGGCGGCTTGCATCTCGGCGCTCGCTGCATCCCAGGCCGGGCTGCGGCATAGCCCCACCGTAAGGCTCGCCTGTGCGGGTGGCAGATCGTCTTCGTCCGCCAGCACGGCATCCGCTGCCGTGATCAGCGCCAGATTGCGGCCGAACAGCCCCAGCGTATCGAGGCTCGGTGCCGTCTCCAGCACCCCGCCCAGCGGATAGCGGCCAAACGTTGGCTTGAAACCGAACGTGCCGCAGAAGCTCGCGGGACGGATCACCGACCCTGCTGTCTGCGTACCCAGCGCCAGATCGGCCTGACCATCGGCAACGACCGCAGCCGAACCGCTGGATGACCCGCCGGGGGTGTGCGCAAGATTGCGCGGATTGGCAGTCGGGCCGGGGTGATAGGTGGCGAACTCCGCCGTCACTGTCTTGCCCAGCACCACGGCGCCGGCCGCGCGCAAACGCGCAACGCTCGCGGCATCAGTCGCGGCGATGTTCCCGCTGAACGCGGGCGAGCCGTGCGTGGTGGGCATCCCCGCCACGTCGATCACATCCTTGACGCCGAGCACCACGCCCGCCAGCGGCCCCGCACCGGCGCGCGCGGTCCTGTCCAGATACGCCCAGCCGCGCACTTCGGCATCGCGTGCCTCGATCCGGGTGAAGCAGGTCTCCAGCGTCATGCGCTCAGCCGCCCACGAACCGGTGGCCCCAGAGCATCGGCGCATCATAATTGCGGATTTCCCAATCCGGCCCGATTTCGAGCCCGCCATAGCCATATTCGAGCCAGAAGCCCGACGGGGTTTGCAGATAGAAGCTCTGCATGTGGTCGTTCGAGTGCTTGCCCGGCTCGATCATCACCGGGATGCCCATGTCGCGCACGATGTCATAGCCGTAGCCGACGTCGTCGTAGTTGGTGGCCTCGACCAACAGGTGCATGAGTTCGCCCGCCGGCGAATTCGGGCCGTCCTGCATCAGCGCCAACGTGTGGTGGCGGCTGTTGCAGTGCATGAAGACGGCGTCGTTATCGTCCCACGCGATGTAATCCGAGATCGAGAACCCCATGATATCCTGATAGAACTTCACCGAGGCGGCGAGGTCTTTGACCCAGTAGACGACATGCCCCAGCCCGAGGTTGCCGGTCTTGTAGCCGCTGATCCCCCGGCTTGGTGCAAACGGCGTGTTGGACACCAGCGGGCCGTAATAGAGCTCCTGCCGGTTGCCGATCATCGGGCAGGTGAAGCTGTAAAGCTCCTTGACCTTGCGCGCTGCGCGCAGGTCCGCGCTCTCTGCGGTCACGGCAATACCGATGCCCTGCAAGGTGGCTACAAGCGCCGCCAGCTTCTCGCTGCTGCCGACTTCCCAGCCGATGGCCTCGACGCTGTCGACCGAATCCGGGACAAGGGTCAGGCGGTGGTGATAGCTGTCGAGCCGGTAATCGATGGCGCCCTCACGTTCGCGCGGCTCCATGCCGAACACCCGCTCCAGCAGGGCGCGCCAAGCATCGAGCTTGCTCACCTTGAGAGCCATGTAACCCAGACTGTCGACGCCCAAGTCCCTTGCCATTTCCCCACTCCCTCTAGCGGTCAGCTCGCGACGAACTGCTCCGCGTGAATATTGCCGGGCGCGACGCCCAGTGCCTGCAAACGGCTGCGCGCCGCCTCGATCATGCCAGGCGGGCCGCACAGATACGCCACTGTCTCCGGATCAAGCGGACCATCCGCACCCACCGCCTCGACCGGATTGCCGATTCGCACGCCATCGGGCGCCGGGCCGCAGTCGACCGACGTCGTGACCGTCAGGCTGGGCAGCCACATGCTGCGCAGGGCAATCGCCTCGCCGTGGAACAGACCCTCCGCGTTCTGGCAGCCGAAGCTGAGTTGGATGGGCGGCTTGCGTCCCGGTCTGGCGCGGATAACGTCGATCATCGCCATCATCGGGGCAAGGCCCGTGCCTCCCGCGATCATGACCACCGGCGCCTTGCTCGCTTCCTGCAGGAAGAACGCGCCATAGGGCCCGGATATTTCCAGCACCGTATCGACCGCAGCCTGCCCCAGCAGCCATTCGGACATCACGCCGCCGGGCAGGAGGCGGATCAGCAGTTCAATCTTCGGCAGCTCCGCCGGGGTGGAGGCAATCGAATAGCTGCGGGTCTGGTCGGTGCCCGGCACCTTGATCTGGATGAACTGGCCGGGGCGGAACTCGAACCAGCAGTCCTCTGCCAGTTCAAGCTCAAGCCGCATCACATCGGCGGCAACCCGCTCCACCGCATTGACGAAGGCATGGCCCTCCACGGCGCGGTTCTCGCCGACCTTGCTGTCATAGGGCAGGGCAAAGCGGCAAGCGCTGTCCGCGCCTGTCACGCACAGCAGGCGCTGGCCTGCCGCACGTTCGGACGCAAGGAGCGAGGAACTGCACCCGGGCAAAGTTGCCGCTTCCCCTTCCACCAGCGTGGCCAGACAGCTGGAGCAGCTGCCCGAGCGGCACTGGTGGAGCAGGGGGAGCCCCGCCGCCAGCCCGGCTTCGAGCACGCTGCCGCCGGGATCGACCGTCAGTTCGTGTTCGACGCCGTCGCTGAAGGCCAGTGTTACCCGGTGCTGCGCCGTTCCCGTCATCAGTAGCTGTTCACGTCTTCGATCTTCTGCACGAAGTAGCCGGGGGCCTTGCCCTCGGCCAGGCGGCGCAGACGGATGCTCGATGTCTTGGTGGCGTTCGGCACACCCTTGCCCGGCTTGGCGATGCCCCGGTTCCAGCGCGAGGCGAGCTTGCGCCACATGATCGGCGAAATGTCGGTCGAGACGAGCTGTTCCGCATCCCAGCCAGTGCCATCGGCGTAGAATTCCTCCATCGCCTCACGCGCATAGAGATCGCAATCATTGAAGCCGCGCAGGCACATGGGCAGGAACACACGATCGAAGCGGTGCTTGAACGCGGCCTTCTCCTTGTCGGTCGGGCACACCTTCACCATGACTTCCCAGTATTCGTACATGTCGTCGGTGATCGGCACGTACCATTCGTACTGGACGATGTGCTCCTCGGGCCAGTTCTCCACCATCAGCACGCCCGGCATGACCACCGAGGTGCGGTAGAAGCGGCCATTGAGCGCATCGATCTTGAGGCCCAGAACTTCGTTCTCGAGCACCGGCTTCCAGCGATCGGTGAACAGCCACTGCATCATGCCCTTGGGGCCGTCCTCGTCCTCGATCAGCGTGATCGGCTCTTCGTGATTGGGGAGAATGCCCAGCGGCAGCACCCAGTTCAGCGCGTGGACGATCGTGTTGTCCATGTGGACGAGGATGTGCGCGTTATCGAAGCCGTTCTCGCAGGCGATGCGCCAGTTGCTCTGCCCGGTGCGGTGCAGGCCGAGCGCGACCGCGCCTTCGTCCATCAGGCTTGGCGCGGCAGGCCACAGCGGATGCGGAAACTTCTCGCTGTTTTCGGGGAAGCGGATCGGCAGGTCGGACGAAAGCGGCGGCACGTCTTCCAGCGGGAAATCATCCTCGCGCACGAACACGAAGATCATGCCGGCGACTTCCTCGACCGGATAGGAGGTGATGCCGGTGGTGCCGACGAGCGGATCGTCAGGGTTGGCGACGATGGTGGAAAGCTTGCCGTCATCGAGATCGAAGGTGAAGCCGTGATACCAGCAGGTGATCGTGCTCTTGTTGAAGCACATCGGCTTGGCGGAAAGGCGCACGCCGCGGTGCAGGCACTGGTCCTTGAGCGCGAAGACCTTGCCATCGACACGGCGCAGCACGATCGGAATGCCGGCGATCTGGATGCCCTCGACCTTGTCCTCGGGAAGCTCCTCGCTGAACAGCGCGGGATACCAGTGGTTGATGAAGCCCCAGGCCGCATCCTTGTAGGGCTGGTACTGGCTCTGGGTCTTGCTGTCGTTGATGCGCTGATCGCTGGTGGTGTTGATCCGCACGGTGGAGCGGCGGCGGACAGGCGTGGCTTCATTCATCTCGTGGGGTCCTTTCAGGCGGACGGGCTCAATTGTTGTTGTCGTTGTCTTTGGTAATCAGAGGGTTCCGAGCAGGAAGCGGGAGACGACGTCGTCGTGCTCCTCCGGGCGCTCCCACTGCGGCCAATGCGCGCAGCCGCGCATGATGTGCTTCTTCGCACCGGGGATGATCGCTTCCAGACGGTGCGCGGCATCCTCGCCATGGATGGGGTTCTTGTCCGTCCAGAGCACGAGGGTGGGGCAGGCGATCTTCATGATGTCCGCTTCCTGCCAGTAGAATTCGGCGATGTTGGGCGCGAACAGGCGTTCGTAGTATTCGATCAGCGCGGTGCGGGTTTCCGGGATCGACCACAGTGAGCGGCGCAGATCGACCAGTTCGTCGGTCACCCCGCCAAGCGGCATCAGCCATTCCAGCCGCTTGCGCAGCAGTTCGGGTGTGGGATTGAGCAGCGCGTTCATCGAGGTCTGGCGCAGCGCATCAAGATCCGAATTGCCCTCGTGCACATGCTGCGGATCGAGATGCATCCCCCAGGTGGTGTTGAGGATGACCTTCGAGGTGCGATCGGGGTGGTTGATCGCCATGTCATAGGCAATCCAGCCGCCCAGCGACTCGCCTTCGACCACGGCCTTTTCAATGCCCATATGGTCCATCAGATCGAGCAGCTGGTCGGTGAACTGGGTGAGCCAGTTTTCCTTTGCGCGCGGTGCGCCGTCCGAGAAGGTGGGCCGCGAGGACATGCCGTGCCAGATGAAGTCGATGGCATGCGGCTGGCATACCTTGGCAAGGTGCGTCATGTTGCGCGAGTAGGTTTCGGCATGCCCGCCGCCGCCGTGGAGGAGGAAGACGTGCTCGCCGTCCTGAACACCGCGCCCGGAGATGCAGCGCGTCACATACTTGCCCGTGTCGATGAATCGGGTCTCGGTACCAAGCAGGTCGATATGGATGCTCACGCGGAAAACTCCCCATGGGTCTTGCGGTCATCGCCGCCGCCCTCCCGCATGTGCTGGCAGACAGTGGATCGAAAATCAATTGAAATCCTATCGAGTGTCGTCATTGTGCTTGACAGCGTTCGAGGCGGCCTGCAGACATAGTTTAACCTTGAAATAATTTATCAGCCCGCGTGCGATCGGTGCGGGGCTCATGGAAGGAGGGGCAAATGCCAGCAGTCGAAAACCGGATGCGCAGGGCCAATCACTTCAAGCTCGGCACCTTCTCGACAAATTGCTCCAGCGGCATGTCTGTCACCAAGATTCCCGAGCGCTGGGATGCCAGCTGGGACAGCAACCTCGCGCTTTCGCGCATGCTCGATGATGCCGGGATCGACTTCATGCTGCCGATCGCGCGCTGGATCGGCTATGGCGGCGAGACCAACTTCCACGGCCATGTGCTGGAAACGACGACCTGGGCGGCTGGCCTGCTTGCCTCGACCAAGCGCATCTCGGTCATCGCCACGATCCACACCGCCTGCAACCATCCGGTTGTCGTCGCCAAGCAGATCGCCACGATCGACGCCATCGGGCAGGGCCGCGCCGGCCTCAATATCGTCGCGGGCTGGAACAAGCCCGAATACGAAGCTCTCGGCCTCACGCTGCCCGATGACCACGAGACACGCTACGCCTATGCGCAGGAGTGGTTCGACATCATTCAGGAGCTGTGGGCCAAGCCCGGCGCCTTCGACATCACCACCGAGCACTTCAATCTGAAGGGTATCGAGTCAGAACCCAAGCCGGTGGCCGGACGGCCGCCGATCCTCAACGCTGCCGGCTCCGGCCTCGGCCGCGAGTTCGCGACCCGCAACGCCGATTTCCTGTTCACCTCGGTGATCGATTTCGAGCGTTCGCGCGAGGAGATCGCCGAGCTGAAATCGCAGGCTGCCGCGCAGGGCCGCGATGTCGACGTGCTGACCTTCAGCCACGTCGTGTGCCGCCCGACCGAGCAGGAGGCCAAGGACTACCTCCAGCACTTCGCGCAGGACAATGCTGACTGGGAGGCTGTCGACAACCTCGTCCGACTGCAGTTCGCACATGCGCAGAGCTTCCCGCACGATCTGCTGGCGCTGATCCGTGACCGGTTCGCGATGGGCCACGGCGGCATTCCGCTTATCGGCACGCCCGAACAGGTTGCGGACGGGCTGTGCCAGTTGCACGAGCTTGGCCTTGGCGGAACCACGCTCTCATTCGTGGATTATGGCAAGGAATTCCCGTATTTCCGCGACAACGTCCTGCCGATCCTCGAAGCCCGCGGCATTCGCCAGCCGGGCTGAGGCAGTTCCCTATGCGCCTGCCGCCGCCGCGGCGGCGGGGGCGTTCTCCGGCATGTAGTAGCGTTCCATCCGGCGTTTCAGGTCAGCCGGAATGGGTTGCGATCCCTTGGCGTTGGAGTCTGTGAAGAGCAGGGTCTGGTGCGCGCGCATGCGCAGTTCCCCACGGCAGGACACTTGGTGACACAAGTCGAACGAGCTCGTGCCGAAGCGGGTGACCGAGGTTTCAAAGGTCAGCCGGTCTCCCATCATCGAGCGGCCGGTGAAATCGACATTGAAGTGTACGGTCGGCGTCGCGAGGTTGCGGTGGAACAGCAGCCCCGAGAAGCTTGCCTCCAGCGCATCCTCGAACCAATCCTCGACCACGCCGTTGATCATCTCGAAATAGCGGGCGTAGAAGACGATCCCGGCAGGATCGCAGTGCGCGAAACGGACAAGAACCTCACGTTGGTAGGCTGGCATCATGTGACTCCGGCGCCGCCTTGGACGTGGCGGCAAAGGACAGCTTCTGCACGTCCCGGCCGCTTTCGTAAATCCGCAAGCGGCGCATGACGGCCAGCAGGTGGAACGCCAATTGCATCAGCGCGGCAGCGTCAGGCTGGCAGAACACCCGACAGCACAGCTTCCACTTCCGCTGCGGCAGAGCGGATATCCGCGAGGATCGCCTCGGGAGGGTTCGCGGTAACCTGCGCGCGCCCGCGTGATGCGGACAGGGCGGCAAGGACGCGCCCGTCGCTGCTGCGGACCGGTACAGCAACGCACTGCAAGCCTTCCGCGATCTCGCCATCGTCCATCGCGTATCCCTGTTCGCGCACTTGCGCGAGCTCGCGGCGCAGCGCGTCCGGTTCGGTGATCGTGCGCGCGGTGAGTGGCGGGAACGGGCCGGTTGCGAGATAGGCCTCGCGCTCCCCGGCAGGCAGCCAGGCGAGCAGCACTTTGCCGATGCCCGAACAGTAGGCCTCAAGCTGCATGCCGACCCGGGTGAACAGATCCCCGGCGCCTTCACCGGTCTTGATCCGATATGTCACCATATCGCCTTCCAGCGTGCCGAGCTGGACCACGCAGCCGAGCTGCCCGGCGAGCCGGTGCAGCACCGGCGCGGCGCAGTTCACGATGACCTGCTTTTCATCGAGCTGGCCGAGCAGACGCAGCAGGCGCGGTCCGGCGACATGGAACCCACGGGCCTGCCGCCCGAGATAACCCTCCGCGACAAGCGACGCCACCTGGCGATGCGCGGTGGCAACCGGCACATCCAGATCGCGTGCGATGGCAGCGACGCTGCGGCCGGCGCCTTCGGCTATGATCGCCTCAAGCATGGCGAGGGTCCGAGACAAAGAGCTCAGTAGCGGCGTTCCCGTTCTCATGATGCGAGATTTTAGGCCACCGCGCCAGTGGCGCAAGCCCTGAACTGGCGGTAACTCTCAAAGCCTTGAGGAGAGCTAGAATGACGACCAGCCACGATGATCTCGCCCGCCGCCTGCGCGATGCCTACACAGGCGGAACCGTGCCCCCCTTGCGGGACGGGCTGGAGCCCACCGACGCTGCGGGCGCCTATGCGGTTCAGGAGATCAACACGCGGTTCTGGGAGGCTCAGGGCCGCCGCATCGTGGGCCGCAAGGCGGGGCTGACGGCGAAGGCGGTGCAGGTTCAACTCGGTGTCGACCAGCCGGACTTCGGCGTGCTTTTCGATGACATGCACGTGGCCGATGGCGGCGCGCTGGATCCGGCGAAGTGCATCCAACCCAAGGCCGAGGCCGAGATCGCCTTCGTGCTGGGCGCGGACCTGCCGTCGCCGGATACGACGGCCGATCAAGTGGCTGCCGCCGTCGCCACGGTTCATGCCGCGATCGAGATCGTCGACAGCCGCATTGCCGACTGGAAGATCACCTTCGCCGATACCGTGGCCGACAACGGCTCCTCCGCGTTCTTCGTGCTGGCAGGGCAGGGCTTGCCGCTCGCGGGGCTGGACCTTGAAGGCGCCGCGATGGAAATGACTTTCGATGGCGAGGTGGTCTCGACCGGCGTGGGCGCGGCAGCGCTTGGCAATCCGCTCAATGCCGCTGCCTGGCTCGCGCAGACCCTCGCCGCGCGGGGTGAGCCGCTGCGGGCAGGGGACGTGCTGCTGGCCGGTGCGCTCGGCCCGATGGCTGCGCTGCGGCCTGGCGTCCGCGTCGAGGCGCGTATCGCTGGGATTGGTGCCTGCTCGTTCACGTATGGGGAGGCCTGAGATGGCCAAGACCAAGGTAGCGATCATCGGCTCGGGCAACATCGGCACCGATCTGATGATCAAGATCATGCGCCTGTCCGAGGTTCTCGAGATGGGCGCTTTCGTCGGCATCGACCCTGAAAGCGACGGCCTGAAGCGTGCGGCCCGCATGGGCGTGCCGATCACTGCGGAGGGGATCGAGGGCCTGCTGGCGATGCCCGAGTTCGCCCAGATCCAGATTGTTTTCGATGCGACCAGCGCCGGCGCGCACAAGCGCAACAGCGAACTCGTGCTGGCCGCTGGCAAGCGCATGGTCGACCTGACCCCCGCGGCCATCGGTCCCTACACGATCCCACCGGTCAACGGCGAGGCCAACCTCGACGCGCTCAACGTCAACATGGTCACCTGCGGCGGGCAGGCGACGATCCCCATCGTCGCGGCGGTGAACCGCATCGCGAAGGTGCACTACGGCGAGATCGTCGCCTCGATCAGCTCGAAGAGTGCAGGGCCGGGCACCCGCGCCAATATCGACGAGTTCACCGAGACGACCAGCCAAGCCATCGTCGACGTTGGCGGAGCGGCGCGCGGCAAGGCGATCATCGTGCTCAACCCGGCCGAACCGCCGCTGATCATGCGCGATACGGTCTACTGCCTGTGCGAGGACGGCGACCGCGAGGCGATCCGCCAGTCGATCCACGACATGGTGGCCGAAGTGCAGAGCTACGTGCCAGGTTACCGCCTCAAACAGGCGGTGCAGTTCGAGAGCATCGGCGGCAACCAGCCGCTGCGCATTCCCGAAATGGGTGGCAGCTTCACCGGCCTCAAGGTCTCGGTCTTCCTCGAAGTGGAAGGCGCGGCGCACTACCTGCCTGCGTACGCCGGCAATCTCGACATCATGACTTCGGCGGCGCTGAAAACCGCCGAGAAGATCGCAACAAGGATGGCGGCATGAGCTACGATCCGACCACACAGAAGCTCTACATCCAGGACGTCACCCTGCGCGACGGCATGCACGCCATCCGCCACCAGTACGGCCTCGATCATGTGCGCAAGATCGCCAAGGCGCTCGATCTTGCCAAGGTCGATGCCATCGAAGTGGCGCATGGCGACGGCCTGCAGGGTTCCAGCTTCAACTACGGCTTCGGCGCCTATACCGATTGGGACTGGATCGGCGCGGTGGCCGAAGTGCTGGAGCACAGCGTGCTGACCACGCTGCTGCTGCCGGGCATCGGCACAGTCCACGATCTCAAGCACGCCTGCGAAATGGGCGTGAAATCGGTGCGCATCGCCACGCATTGCACCGAGGCGGATGTCTCGAAGCAGCATATCGAGGCCGCGCGCAATCTCGGCATGGACGTCTCGGGCTTCCTCATGATGAGCCACATGTCCCCGCCCGAGGCGCTGGCGCAGCAGGCCAAGCTCATGGAAAGCTACGGCGCCCACTGTGTGTACGTCACCGACAGCGGCGGCGCGATGAACATGGACGAATATGCCGCGCGCCTGCAGGCCTATGACCGGGTGCTCAAGCCCGAAACCCAGCGCGGGGTGCATGCGCACCACAACCTCAGCCTCGGCGTCGCCAACTCCATCGTCGCGGTGCAGAACGGCGCGGTGCGCGTCGATGCGAGCCTTGCCGGCATGGGTGCGGGCGCAGGCAACGCCCCGCTCGAGGTGTTCATCGCCGCTGCCGACCGCATGGGCTGGCAGCATGGCTGCGATCTCTACGCGCTGATGGACGCTGCCGAAGACCTTGTCCGGCCCCTGCAGGACCGCCCTGTCCGCGTCGACCGCGAGACGCTGACGCTGGGCTATGCCGGGGTCTATTCCAGCTTCCTGCGCCACGCCGAAAAGGCCAGCGCCGACTACGGCGTCGACACCCGCGCGATCCTTGCCGAGGTGGGCCGCCGCAAGATGGTCGGCGGACAGGAAGACATGATCGTCGATATCGCGCTCGATCTGGCCAAGGCGACGCAGGCTGGAGACTAGCTTCAGAACGACATTTATCGTGAGCAGAGAAGCCTTTATGGTCAATTGCCGACCATAAAGGGCCCTTTCCCTCTCGACGTCGATGTCCGGTTCTAGGCAAACCTGCCGTTCGCAATGTTGCGTCTCAATGGCGGCTTTGTCCCGCTTGCCGTCGATCCACGCAACTGGTCACCCGCGAGCACAACCAGTCAGTTGGTGGCGCGCAGCATTGTGCGGCCCAGTCCCAACGCGGCCATCGGCCTACCATGATGGTGCATTCTCGTTCACCGCGACATCCGGGTTCCAGCTACTTGATTGGAACCTAGCGCTGGATTCGAACTCAGATCGATTTTTTGGTAATCAATGAAATATGCCCCATCACCGGGGTGTTCAGCAGTGCCAGCAAAGCCACCTAGATCCCGGCATACGCGAAATCATCGAAAGGCTTCTCAATGAACAAGTGGGTGGGCGAGGCGCATCAGATCGCCAAAGATCGCGGCTGTGACATCACGCAGTTCGATATTCTCAGAATTACGCAGCTTCTGTCGCACATCGACTTGGAAGATGAACAAGGCCAGCACGAAGCAGCTTTTGTCTGGGAGGGCGTGGCTTTGATCGTGAACGATCCGCTCTATAAGGGCGATGCAGATCCGCTGGATTAATGGCGGTAGTGGAAATTGCCAGCCGCATGCTGGCGCGATGAAAGCAGAGCTCTTTGTTGTCCGCTTTAACTCTGCATAAGCATCTGGCCTATGCTTATGAATTCCAAGTGATCAATAATTCAAAGCTTTGCCGATCTGTGGATCAGCAAAGTCCAGATCGGGGGTTACGAAGTCCCACAATCGGTCTACCAGTTTATCCAGAGGCTCCGCTCCCTGGGGTGCGGCGTTATACCATGCCAACGAAACAACGGCGCACCGTGCTCCCGTGGTTCGCAGCTCATAGAAGCTGCCATCGCAGCTTTCCTGTTCAATCGGGAACATTGAGATCTGCACGCGACCGATCATCTCAAGCCACTGCTTTGCATTGTTTTTGCCAATGGGAACCTTGCGCGTCTTACGCCACCTTCCAAGACGGCGCACGATCTCGAGCTTGTGGTCATTACAATCACGGAAGAACCGCCAGCTCGTCGTGGCCGCTTCGCTTGGGTTCGCTATTGGCCCGGCAAGTGATGCCCTTAAAGTAAAAATGATGCGCGATTGATCCAAGATCAGGCCCCTTGTCAAAGTGAGCTGGCCGATGTCCTGTTCGGCAGGGCCCAGTCACTGCCCTTGTCGACCGTGTCCGCTGCACTGCAATTGATTGAGCCATGCCGAGGGGTTGCCTCCATCGGCGAAACGCGCGCCTGAAGGCCGGCGGGCGGATCGCCCGGCGATGATCGCGCCAATAGACATCAAGGCCTGCCAGCGAGCGCCAACACCGGCCAAATAGAACGCTTGCCTCGCGGAAGTGGCGACAGGGGTTCCTTCGCCATCACGAAGAAACCCCCTGCTTTACTGACCTAATATCCGCCCATCAGTGCGATGCCAGCGCCTTGTCCTCGTTGGCACGCTTGATGAGGTACATGCGGATTGCCTCCGCGTCTGCCGGTTTGAGCGCCGCCTTGAACGAAACCATGCCCAGCTCGTGGAGCTGGCCGCCCAGCACGATCGCCTTCACTGCCTCGGCCGAACCGATCACGCCCGAATGGCGCAGGTCAGGGTTGAGGCTGCCCGAGATCGCCGCGTCGCCGTGGCACATGGCGCAATAGCGGCCGTAGAGCTGGCCGCCCTTGGTGGCCTGCGCACTCGTGCCGGTGAACGGCGGGGGATCGAGCACCATCTGGCTCATCGAAGGCGGCGCGGGCAGCTGGCCTGCGGCGCCCAGCTTGAACACCAGCAGGCGGCTGATGTTGTGGCCTGCGCCGCCCTTGTTCGCGAGCACGCCAGTGGCCACATCCCACACGCCGCCCCAGCCGACGAGAATCGCGACATACTGTTCGCCGCCGATCGCATAGGTCATCGGTGCTGCGATGATTCCGCTCTGCGCCGGGAACGACCAGAGCTTCTCGCCCTTGTCTGCGGTGTAGGCCACGAAATCGCCGCTCGAAGTGCCCTGGAACACGAGATTGCCCGCAGTGGAAAGCACGCCGCCGTTCGAAGGTCCGGTGAGATCGACCTTCCACGCGGCCTTCTTGTTCGCCACATCCCACGCCACCAGCTGGCCAGTGGTTGCGGCCTTGGCACCGGCCTGCACCTTGAGATCGGCTGGCATCGATACGGCATAGCCGTCAAGCCCGATCGACCAGCCGACACTGCCCGGCTTCCAATCCTTTGCGGCCGCGTATGGATAGGCAGCAAGGTTGGTCGGGATATAGAGGTAGCCGGTCTTGGGGCTGTAGCTTTGCGGCTGCCAGCTATGCGCACCGACCGCGCCGGGCAGGCTTATGAAGGGCTTGCCGGTCTTTTCGTAGCGCGCATCGGGGTTGATCGATGGGCGGCCTGTTTCCGGATCAAGGCCCGTCGCCCAGTTCACCGGCACCCACGGGGTTCCCGAGATGAACTTGCCG